>MDTB01127845.1_pt1 | contig 14501 bp, 14 predicted proteins | sample 811161 | NCBI WGS metagenome assembly MDTB01 (sample SAMN05326650, study PRJNA326480) | marine metagenome | isolation source: seawater | place: Mediterranean Sea | collected 2009
AAAAAAGGCAACCCCGAAGGGTTGCCCAAATGTTCCGAAGAACTTTTAATTGTGGTTTAGTTGACCTAAACTCTTTTTTTAACGATACTTAGAATAAGTTAGAGATTGTAACTTTTCTGTAGTAATTGTTAACGTCAGCAGTCAATGCGCCAGAACCTTGAGTGGCTCCTTGAGCAAAAGGATTCGCAACCATACCATATCGAGTTTTAAATCCGATTTTTGGTTGGAAACTATTCTCACCAACCGCACGAACCATTTGTAATGGAACGTATGGGCAGTAGAATAAACCTGCATCAAATGCAGATGAACCTTTATAACCAACTACTAAGTAGTTAGCACCTGCGAAAGGATCAACGTATACTCTGAAACGTCCGTTAAGAACACCAGCAAAAGTATTGCCTGTGTCATCAACTTCAAGAGTATTGCTGTTCAAAGCAGGAGTGTAGTCAAGTACACCAGCCATTTGTAAAGCAGAGGCTACATCTGAAGAACAGATAACAACGTTACCTTTTCCACGACGTGTTGTTTTAGCAATTGCGTTAGCTTCTTGCTCAATCTGGAACATTAAACCTTTAAACTTCTCAACAGACCAACGACCATTTGCGTCAACGTCAAGGTCAAAAGTACCTGGAGTTGCAGCAGCGGCAGCACCGACAACAGCTGTATCATAAATTGTTCTAACAACTTCACGGTTGATTTCAGTTAAGATTTCAGTTTGAAGAATGTTAGCCAATTCAGTTTCAGCGTCAAGTCCGTGAACAGCTTTAAGGTCCTGAGCAAGCTCAGTAGTATATTCTGCTTTTAGAGCACGTGTTTTAGCAGCAACAGTTACTTTCTCGATTGAGAAGGCCATTTCTGCATAGTTAGTACCGTTACCGTCGCCTAAGGCTTCAGCTTCAGTTGTTCCCATACCTGTACCAGTAGTGACAGAGCCACCAGGTAAAGTATTTGCGTGAGTACCTGCACCAGAGAAGTCTGTATCAGCTTCGTTGAATAATGCTTCAGTACCAGCTTGTGATGCATACTTAGCACGCATTGCAAAGATAAGTCCTGTAGGACCAGTCATAGGCTGGACGCCACAGATATCGTATGCAATCATGTTAGGTACAGCACGTCTTACCAATGAGATAAGAATTGGATCGTAACCAGCAGTAGGACCAGTTGCAGTAGAACCTCCACCAAATCCGCCGGTTCCGGCATCGTTAGCAGGTGCTTCTGAAAGCAAAGAAGTCATATTTGCTGATAAGTCACCAGTTTCGGCCAAAGACCTTTCTGTATTTTCAAGGATAGTAGCTGTAACTGCTTTCCTGTGATTATCAGTGATTGGTGAAAAAGAATCGTGCGCTAAGATAGGCTCCCACTTTTCCACTAGTCTTGTATAGTTATCCATTTTGGATCTCCTTTATTTAAAATTAAAATTTAATTTATAAAACCAAATTAATTATTCTAATTACTTCTTAGTGTTGAAAGCTTCAACTAGAGCATTAATAGAGGTGTAATCAGAAGTTGGTTTAGATACTTCCTGTTCCTCTAGAATAATTTCATCATTCTCTTCCTGGACGTCATGTGATTCCACAATCTGCTTATCACTGAAGAATGATTCCTTGATTACTGAAAGATTCTCTGCGTATGCATCGATATCTTCAACGTCAAGCTTTTCAGACAATACTTTCAAACGTTCTACCTGATTAACAGATAGTCCTTCTGAAATTTCGTCAAATTTTTGATCTGCTTTAAAAGTGGCAATAGTCTTTTGTAATTCGATATTCTCGTTTACTAGATCATTGGCTTTCCCTTCCAATTCAGATACAGTTGTTTCTAAGTTTTCCACAACATCAACAGTTTCTTCAGAAACGCTAACGTTATGTTCTACGAATAAGTTCTTAAGACCTGACATTAATGATTCCGCCATCTCAACCTTAATTCCAGATTCGATTGCGATTTCATTCTCAGACATCCATTCAGATACAACGTAATCTAAATACTTATCAACGTTTTCAGTAACAGTATCTAATTTCTCAGTAACTGCTTCTTCAAGTGATTCGTCTAAAGACTTAGTTAATTCTTCGCGAATTGTCTCAGTTCTTTTGTTTACTTCTTCGTTTAATGCTGCTTCAAATACTAAAGATATTTTAGATTTGAATTCTTCTGATAGATTTTCTCCTTCAATGATTGACTCAATTGAAGATTCTACAACTACTTCCTCTACGGTTTCAACTTCAGCGTCAACTTCAGTTTCTTCAGCAGTAGGAACAGGCTTACCAGCATCGCCTTGACCAGGAATTACTTTCTTGGCATCAACTGCGCCTTTAGGCTCGTCAGTAGTGGTCTTCTTCAGTTTGTCCTTTTTACCTTCTCCACCTTCAGGTGTTACAGCAGCAGGTACTTCTGAGATACCATCGTCGGAAACGAATTTTTCTTCTACGTTTTCCATTTATTTTCTCCTTTAAATTTGTTTTTAACTTACAAATATGTTTATAATAAACTTTACTTTATTTATTTATAAAAATTTAGTTTCTCAAAGATTGGACGAATGTTTTAAACATTCTTGTTGCCGTCTCTTCATCAATAGTTCTTACCACGTGATTGATTTTTTTCTCAACTTCTTCTTGGATATTTTCGATAGCTTCTTGAGCTCTCCAATTTCCTGAAGCAATGTCGTAGTAATACTCTACGTTCTCCATGATACCATTTACGAACGCATTTGGTGCTGAAGGGTCAGTAACAATATCAACAGTAGAAAGATGAAAATCCTTTTGGACTTCCATAACTCCATCTCTACCTGCCTTGACCGAACCAAGACCGCGAGTTGAAACCCCGATCTTTACTCCTTCGTCTAATAGGCTCTTGACGATTTCCCCCATAGGTGTTGATAAGATCTTAGCCTTACCATAAAAATCGTTGCCGTCGCGTCTCATCTCAGTAATAAGATGGGAAACCCGATCCCCATTGATCTGTGGACCATCAGGGTGACCTAGTTCTCCAAGTGCACGCTTTGTTTCAATAAATTCTTTTTGATAACGACCCATTTCGGTCTCAAGCGTTTTACTTGGATAAATTCTTCCATTGCGATTTTTAATATCGCCTTGCATAAAGATACCTTCAATAAAGTAATTCTTTTTACCGTCGTCTTTAGCTTCGGTAATTACTTCTACGGAATGATCTGTATATTCTGTAATTAAATTCATGATAAGTTCTCCTTAGCAAAATCAAGGATTTCTGCAAAGCCTGCTTCATCAGCAACCATAACGCCATACATATCCTGTGAATTCGTTTCTGTTAATTCTTCGAACATTCTATTTAATAAATCAGCATCTTCTTCTGATATTTCAACCGAAGTTTTGTTTTGTAGTTCAAATGATCCTGCTTCAATTGATTCACCGTAACCTGCACGAGCAAGAATCTTTGCTGCTCCAAGAGGTCGACCATTTACCATTGAATCACCTTTAGCATAAGCATACAATGATTTAACATTTGAGAATACTTCCGCTAATTTGTTTTGCCACCATTCTTCAGGATCCTGTCCTTCTCCAAGGTATTCTTCAATTTCTTGTGAAGCGTAGCAAATAAAGTTTAGCTGTTTCATCATCATTGGAATTTCTTGTTGGGGACTCTCAAGCAATTCTTCCTCTGTAGAAACTTTATCTAACATCTCTTTGAACGTTAATGAAATTGTTTTACCATTTGAATCTTTAATAGAAACAGAAGTTGGAGATACCTTTGGCTTTTTAATTGGCTTTGCTTCAGGCTCCAAAGAATCCTTATTGTCTGCTGCATCAACTTTTTCTTCTTTAGTTTCTGCTTTCTTAACAGGTTTCTTTTCTGCTTTTAAAGTATCGTCTGAACAACCACCTTCTTTGATATGATAGCCTTTACCGTCACAATGGTCACAACCTTTGCCTTCACACTTAGGACAAGTTACCCTTTCTTCCATTGATTCGTCATCTTTCTTATCTTCTTTCTTTTTATTAACGCCAAGAATTTCAGTGATTGACTTTTTAAGAATATTAGAATCTTCGGCAACCTGTTTACCTGCGCCTGCGCGCTGAGGTAAAGTATTGTCTACTTTGGTTTTATATGCATTGTCGTAATCAGCTTCGGCGTTGTCATTATCAGCAGGACGTTTACCGTCCGTGAGGCCAGGTATTTCGCCAGTAAAGACGTGATCAGGCGCAACAGGATGAGGAATTACCTCAATTGTATGTTGGTCCTTAAAGCGTCTTTCCTCAGGTGCCTGTGGCTGGGCAACTTCTGAAACTAGATCTTTAAAATTTTTCATGTTTAGTCCCTAATTTAATTTACTCTATACTTTATTTATATTCTAAAAAGGATCGTCTTCTGTATGACCGCCTTGCGCCATTTCGTCAGCAATTTGATCTTCCATTTCTTTCTGCTGTTCTTCTGTCATTTGGAGTACATTTGTTGTAATCCACTGATGAGAGAAATACTTACCTGTATAATCAGATATGTCTCTGAGAGTATTTAAACGTTCTCTCAAGATCTCAGCTTCCTTTAATTCTTCAAAGTAATTATCCTTAACAAAGTCATAACGAATATCATTTCTAATTTCATTAAACTCTTCAGGTGTTAATATACCTTTAAGTACCAATTGCTTTTCAAGTACCATATTAAATACCCATGAAAAGCGAGTACGAATCCTTCTAATAAATTTTCCAAACTTTAGTTCATCTCGAGTAATTTCTGATGTTCTACCAAAGGTTGCCATGGCTTCTGGTTCTAAACGAGATAAAGGTACTTTCAACGCCTTGTATAATTTACGTTGAAAATACTCTAAATTTTCGTTACTACTCAATCCTGGTGCGTTACCTCCTGCGAGGGTATCAACTTCTGTTGACCTTTCGCCACCACGACGAGGGAACCAAAAATCCTCTGTCATTGTTAACATCTTACGAGAATCAGTAATCTGTCCTGACTCTGAGTTGTACTGTAACTTGTTCTTATGTCGAGCCATCATATCTCTAAGATACTGCTCTGCCTTATTCTTTGGCAAGTTACCTACATCAATATAAAAAATTCTTCTTTCTGGTGCTCTTGTTAATGTATAAATTATAACAGCATCTTCTAACATTCTTAACTGGTTTAAAGCCTTTCCTGCTGGATGTAAATGAGATAATACTAAACTGTTATTCTCATTCATTAATCCTGATGTTACTCTTGCTATACTATCCTTAGCAACTTTAATTCCAGATGTACCTTGTGAGCCACCTGCTCCTGTACCTGCATTTTGAAACCCGCTTTCTGAATACATATAGTATTCATTTTTAATTTTCTTAACCGCTATACCAGAATGCTTATCCTTTCCTTTCTTATCGACTTCTCGTATTAACTTTAACTTACGAGGGTCAACATATCTTAATTCAACAATGCCTTTCTTTACATCTTCAGGATCAATAATGATATGATAATTCAGTCTTCCATCCACATAAAACTTATTAAACATATCATAAGAATTATTTGTAAAATCAAACAATGCGAGTACATTATCAAATTCTTTTACAATAGACTTCTTTACTTTATCCGATAATTCAGTTTCTCCTAAAGAAATATCAACAACTCTATCATTTGTATCAACACTAATTGCTTCGTTTACAATATCATCTACTGCTTGTGAAATCTCAGGTTGCATTGCCATTGAACGATATTTAGTAATAAGGTCGGATTCCGTTTTAGCGGAACCTTCCATATCAAGTATCGTATTATAAAATCCACCGAGCGCATTACCAACCGTAATCGCTCCATCATCGTTAGAAGGTTCGGCAAAAGATACTGGTATTTCAGTCTCTTCCTCTGCCCTCTTTATATCAAAGCCAAAAATTTTCAAAATATCATCCTATAATTAATTAAGTAGTTGGAATACCAGTTTTGCCTTCGACTGTCCATAAGTCGTAAGCAAAAGAAACAGTAAATTCCTGTATACTATCAGTACCCCAGTCCATTGTCTGCGCGGCAACGGCTGTTGGGAACATTCCTTCAAATTTATATGTACGCAGAGCTTCACCATTTTTACTATATTGAGTAATCAATGCATCAGATTTATAATCCTGAGGCAATCCTCTTAAATTGCTTTCATGAGAAGCGATAGAATTCATCCATGCTTCCATAGAGTTTCTAATTAAGAAATCTTCGTCATTAATAACTGTAATTTCCCAAGCCTCAAAAGTTCTATCACCAGCAAATTGAATTTCTCTACCAAAATATTTGATAGTGTTATTAACTGCAATTGTAGATCCTGGTAGCACGGCCGCTTTGACCATGAATGGTACCTTAAAGTCTGCTGTTGGATCTACTGGATTTAGAATCTGCACTTGGAAAAGATTTGACCGAGCTCCACCACCAGTTAACTGGGATTTGAACTCATTTATATTAAATGCCATTCTTTTTCTCCTTTATTTAAAATTATTTATTATGTTAGTGACCCAACGATTTCATCAAACTCAACACCCGATCTAGTAGCAACAAAGGTTAACTCAATTACATTGATTGAACGTGCAGGCTTAATAAAGATATTAGCTCTGAACTTACCTGAGTCAATTACTGACGGGGTATTTACTGTAGTATCAGAAACAACTCTGAAATCAACGATTCCACGTTTTCCTTGAATGTCTCTTAAGAAGGGTTCAACAATTCCTTTAAACTGAGCTTGAGTAAACTCATCGTTCAATTCAAATAAGAATGATTCTGCGGCATTAGCAATTGCTTTTTCTACAGCGATGAATAGTCTTCTAACATTGATATTATCGAAAGCACTATTACCACCTAATCCAGTCTTATCACCGAATAAAACAATACCTCTTCCTGATTGAGCCATTACTGGATTAACTTCACCACTGTAAAGTTGATCTCTTTGAGCCTTATTAGGATTAAAGGCAAGTTTTACAACGTTCTTAATTACACCTTTACGGAATCCTGCTGGACTTTCAAAAGGTTCAACTCTTGAAGCAAGTCCTGCGATATCACCGTTAAGTGGAGTATATCTGTATACATCATTGTATCTGTCATATCTGTACTTGTAACCAGAATCAATTACTGAATAAGAAGAACTTGGTAAAGCATTCTTAAATGCAAGTATATTTGCTAATTTCTTTTCTGTTTTACTTTCGTCAACAACATCTGATTTAGCAGGTGAGATAAACGCCATACAATCTTTTCTATATTCTGTAATATTTGAAATAATGTATGTACCTACGTTTGCCGCGTCGTCTGATTTACCACCTAATATGAATGAAACATCAATTTCATTTGCAGCTTTAAATAAATCATAACCACTTGCAAGATCGGCCAACGTTGCTGTTGTTTCTGTTCTGCCGTCTGTACCTAATGATAATGATTCGTATGCACCAGTTTGAGCTTCAAAATGCGTTGTATTGGCAACTTTGACCCAAGACGATTCTTGAAGAATTACATCTTTATAGTAATTTGTTTTACCACTTGCAAGTCTTGCTGTAGAAGTAGTTGATACATCAGAGTATACTTCTAATACTGAGCCTGCTTCTCCACTAACAACACCATCTTCATCAACTACCACAATATGATAATTTCCAGATGAAGGTGCTTTAACGAAAGTTGATGCGTATGCCCACTTTCTTGTAATTGAAAGTTTGTTAAGATCTGATTCTGGCAATAAGTATTTGCCATCAAATGTTATGTCATGAAAGATAGCAGTTGTTAAAACTGTGTTTGCTGTTTCTAAACCATCAGAATCTCTCGATTGTTTAGTAATAGTTGAAACAGTGATATCTTGATATCCTACGGAATCGTTACCGACCGTAATCACGTCGCCTGCTGTTATTGTTGTTATTTCATCAGCAGGTAGCACTTCGAATGTGGTATTGCTTGAGTTAAATGCAATTGTTTGAGATGTTGCTTGCTGGACGGTATTGCCACTAATTCTTGTAGCGGGTATTCCCCCGACCACAACTGAATTATCACTGAAACCAGTATCTTTAACATATGCTACTTCTAATGAATTACCTAATTCACCAGCGTATAGGGCATCAAATGCTCCGAACGTATGTAATGCAGTGTTTGCATTAGTTGTATCGGAAGCGGTTGCTGAAGCTGCGCCATTATCGGCACGAGCTACGTATAATGCATTTGCATATGAAAGATAATCTGCTGCTACAAAGAACGTTTCATAGTTATTATCATCGGGTGTACCGAATCTTGAAACCAATTCATTCTCTGAAGAAACAAGTACTGCTTCACCTACAGGACCCCATCTAAACACGCCAGCGATTGCTGCAGGTGGTGTTGCGATGGCAGGTACCGATGCTGATGCGTCCACCTCTCGAACAATTACGGAAGGACTTACGGAAAAAGCCATATTATTCTCCTTTAATATTATCTAATTAAATCTTTTGTTACTAATTAATAGTTATCACAGTTTTATTTATAAAAAATGTTATATCTAAAATACTCTATCAGGTCTATATTCAATCCATCCTGCTTCGTCTGCAACTGGATCACCATTATCAATAAAGCCAAATGGTAATAATTCTTCATCAAGTTGTTGTTCTGTTTTTTCTTTTAATGCTGCTAGAGTATTAATATCTGTAAGTTCTCTAAAGAACCGTTGGTCAGATAACCATGCAAACAGTACTAAGGTCATTACCAAATCATCATTCTGGCCTGACTCTGCTTCGTAAGAATTGCCTTTTTTGCTAAACCGCGATAACTCCTGTATTGTGTTATAATCTTGTATTATTAACTGATTTTGTTCAATTAATAATTTCAATATAGAACAACCTTTTGATTTTACGCTTTTGGTTGTTCGTATTCCATGATCAGATCTCTTCCCTCCAAAATTTGATACTTGCTTCCCGGCTCTCCCGTGGTTTTCAGTAAAGAGAAGATTTTCATAGCCGTAATCCATAAAGAGTATATCAGCAACTTGTTCGCCAATATCGTTAATTTCAATTAAAACTGCACTCTCATTGTACATCAGCCCTATTCTATATATAACAGAAGCAAAGTCTACCGGACTTATGGTATTATCCTTAAAGACACATACTTGCTTGTATGGCATTTCTGTCGTATCAACTATAGTGAACGCCGAATAATCAAGACCTTTACCTCTTGATACGTCAACTACCATAACATACGAACGTTCTTGGATTACTGCCTCATATTGTGTAATACCTTCGGCCTCATGTATTGGCCTAGAAGGTGCAAGTTCTTTGAGTTTGGCACCGCTTATTAGTGTACCTGAGCTTCCTAAGAACTGACAACAGTATTCTTGTTCAAACTTTTCATTATCAAAATCCAATGCTTCAAGAGTTTCCTCTTTCCATTGTTCATCTCGACCTGGGACATCGTACCACATAACCTCAACATATTCATAACCATTTGTACCTTCTTTAGCACCTTTACATGTTTTCCAAAAATGGTTTAATCCGTTTGGTGTAGATGTCATTAATAATTTTGTACTCTTACCTGATGATATCGTTGGATATACTGAAGCAAAGAATTCATCAAAGCCTTCAATAAATGCAACCTCATCAAGATATAGAAACGATATAGATTTACCACGAATAGCAGAAGATGTTGTAGTACCCGCATATATCTTACAACCATTCTCTAATGTGATGTTACCTTTATTCCATTCTTCAATACCTTGCTGCATCCACTTTGGTAATGCTTCATAAGCTATCTGAATACGGCCTAGAACTTCTCGAGCACCGTCTCCCTTATTTGCCAATATGGCTACAGTTTTAAATTCATTAAACAGGATGTAGTGTAATATAACTGCTACTGCCGTTGTTGTTTTACCAGCCTGTCTTGATGTTAATACAGAAACTCTTCTGTTATTAGTAATCTTTTCAGTAATTTCTTTTTGATACTCGTACATGGCCATTGGAATTAATCCATGGTCAACATGAACAATTTTAATATAATTCTCTGCAAAATAAACAGGGTCGTCAGCACACTTCAAATATTCTTTTAACATCTCGGGAGTGAACTCTATTTGTTCACCGATCTTTTTGAGATGAGAGTTTCCTAAGTATCCTTTATCGAAGTTACTCATTTTTTATCTTGTTCGCCTTTAATCATTTTAAGTAAATCTGATGTAGATACAATTAAATTATTATTCGTTACCTCAGTCTTACCTTGCTGATCTTCTTCTTTCGCGTATCTTTTCTTTGTTGACATTTCAACGTAATCTTTGTTTGCATCAAGTAATGTTTTCATTAATGTTGATACAACTTCAAACGCTCGAGGAGATTCGGATTGTTTTGCGATCTCTGTCATTTCACGTACTGCATCATCACCAAGATTAATGATATTTTCGATGTTAGCTTTTGCTAACTCAATATCTTTTAAATTTTCTGCTGCTTCTTTAGTGGCAATAGCAGGTACTTGGGCTACACTTTCTTGCGGCAGATTCTTCACAGAATCTACACTTTCTTGCACCAATTCAACATTTTCATTTGTTGAAAAAGAATTGGTTGGGCGGTCAGGCATATTTTCTGGATTTAATTTATCTAATGCTTCTTCTTTGGTGTCTTGTAGAGGCCTCATATTTAATGCTTGTGCTATTGTATCATCCATAGTATTATTTATCCCTCGGCGGTCATCTTCCAATCGCCGTCCTTATTTGTCCAAGCACAATTCTTTCGTAATCCTGATGTACTAAATCTATGATCTCTTTTATTGAAAAATAGTTCAACATCTCGTTTACGACAAATATCTTTTCCTGTAAATTCTTTATCTCTATATTCTTCACCTAAGATACGAACATGAATTGTATATAATTCTAATATATCTTCAAGATCTCTTTCGGTTGAATAAGGAATGATTTCATCAACATAGCTTACTGCTTTCAATTGAGTATATCTTTCAACGATACTTTGAATAGGAGGGTTCTTTTCTTTTGGTCGGTCGGCCGCAGGATTCATTTGTAATCCTACAATTAAATAATCACATTGTTCTTTTGCATCTCTTAGCATTTGGACATGCCCAGCATGAAGCAGGTCAAAGCTGCTACAAGTAAATCCAATTTTCATAATAATGTTCCTTCTTTAACTGGGTTCAGTATCAGAGACTTGCTCTATGTATGCCCAGTTGTCGTCAAATTCAATCAAGCTATAATCAATAGTTTGGGTTATATCAGAGGTTGCTACATTATTTGCTGTAGAACCTGGTTGTATTGTTTGAAATTCTTCAAACGTTGTATTCGCAGTAGTATTAGTTGCTAGTCTTGTATCAATAAATTTAATAACTGACTTGTCCTTCTCAGGACCAAAGAACCACCCTTTCATTGTAAAGTTTAATGTATACAAAATACTTCTTCTTGTTGTAAAGGCTTCTTCATACAAATCTTCTGATGTCACATCACTTAATATGAGAGGGATATCAATTGCTTCTAATCCTGGTATTAGATTTACAGTACTTGTAAACTCTGGATTAAAGAATGGTAATATTTGCTCTAAACATTTAACGGCATCTTCGTTATATTTTGCCATGATGTATAAACTAAATCCCATATTATATGGAGTTCCTGAATATACAAATCTGCGACCACCGTTTTCTACATCAACTGTTTTCTTTCTTATTTTTCTTGTTGGTGAAACTTTTCTTTCTGCGTCATATGCAAAACTTGTTAGCTCGAAAGCCATACGAGGTAATGTCATTGCATAAGGTTGTCCTGCGGTCGGTTGACCATAAGCATCTTGAGTTGCACCACCCTGCAAAGTAGGATCTTGGTCAAGCCTTGCTAAAATCTTTTGATATGGACCATAAGAAATAGGTACTATCTGTCTCTGATTTAAAGTACCATCAGTGCTCGCTCTACGAACTTCTAATTGATTAAAATATGTACCAAATAAAGCAACATATTTGCGAATCGTAGAATTGTAAAAATAATTTGCTATTGCCATTAGGTATCACTTATAGATATGTTTTCACTAAACGGATCAGTTTCTGAGAAATCAAGAATACCATCAGCTTCAAGTTCAAAGTCAAGGTTGCTTGCGTTATCGTCAGTTGCTGACAGTGCGGATAGTGTTGCGTTATTTGCATCAACAATTATGTCTGTATTATAAGCAGCGAAGTAATCATCAATATTAGGACGGCCAGTATTGAATCTTTGATTTGCGTATTCAAGTAATTCGCATTGCATATCATATACTTGTGTTTGTCCCATTTGATAAAATATGCTTTCATGTTCAACATATTTAATTTCAAACATCTTTTCGTTTAAAGGGAAGTAAATTAAATCGCCTTCTCTAGGACGAGTAAGTTCAACAACCTCTCGAGTTACATGTCTTTCAAATGTTCTATTTGCCACGGTGAGAGTTAATGTATCTCTTATTTGTAAACCAAACTTGGATAAGAAATCACCTTCTCCTTCAAAACCTTCCATGCTTTTAACATATGTTTCAAATTCAAAAGTTTCGTTGTATTCTGGAAAATCATCTTCGTTAAAGATTACATCTCTACCTTTAATTGCTCTACTTATGTATATAACATCAACACCATACTGCTTGATAGATTCGATTACCAAATCATCAATTAGTGACTGCTCTTGAACTTGAGAGTAATTATTAAAGAAAGTGTTTGTGGCCATTACTTACCCAATATAATTATACTGAAGAGGTTGTAGTTCGCCGATAGCTTCTTCTTCCATCAGCCGTCTTTCTTCCTTTGCATCAGATAATATTTGTTCTCCATTAAATGAAACTCCACCTACAAGCTGCATTCCATTAAACTTAGTTAGGTTTGATCCCCATTGTTCTTTGACCAAAATAGAAGCATAATTTTGTAACCAGCGATCACTCCACACGTCTGAATATGTATCTCCATCAATAACATCATAAGCTTCAATAATAATATATTCTCCAACAGGCATTGTTTCTAAGCTACTATCAATATGTAATCTGTTTATATGTTTATTATAACGAATCATTGGTTTACCAACAAGCATTTCTTGTAAAAATTCTAAATGCTGCATTGACATATAATAGTTTGTAATGTTATATCCAGTAATATCTTCAAGATTATTTAAAACAAATTGATACTGAACATTAAATATTCCTCCGCCTGAAGAAATACTTGACTGCATATTAAATATACCTGAAATGCCAAGTATCGTTGTAGGTAATGTTATGTAACCATTATCTTTGTCAGTTTGAGTAATTTGATGTTTCATATAAACAAGTTGACTTCCGTTATAATGATAGTCTCTCCAGAAATCTATAGCTTCATCAATACGATCATCAATCTGTTCATCTGACACATTAATATCAATCACAGGCGCACCAAGTTTTCTTAAAACCCAGTCTTTAAATGTTTGTCTTGTTGTTGGTTGTGCCATTTTAGTTTACTCTATTGTTTCTATTATTTATCTTAATCCGTTTCTGAATCCTCTGACCTTGCGTGTAATCTAGGATTAGTACTACTAATATAAGATTTGTTAAAGATTAGTGTTTGTGTATTGCCGTCACTTCTTGTTACTAATATTTCTAATCTATAATAACCACCTGAGCCCAGTAAAATCATAGTAGCATTATCGGAAGCAGGATTTCCTGGTGCATCAGCTTTTACACCAATTTCAAAAAATTGTGAATTGCCTGCTGAGCCACCATATACTTGCGGAAGAATAGTTACGTAAGAATCTGAAAAGGCGGTGTTATTGGGGGCAGTGCTATAACTTGTTACATCAGTTCCTGTAGTCGAATAAGTAGTAAATGTTTCACCGAAATCGTAAGAAGCGTTGAAAGCAGCCCATCTTGCTTGTATATTAGAAATACTACTTGAAGAAGCATTACTTAATGATACGGTTCCAGTAGTAGGCGTTCCTTTTTGAGTAATTGTAGAAGTTGAATTATAACCTGACGAATAAAATGATTCATTACCTACGCCGCCGTGATCGACGTGATAATTATTACCTTCTGCACTAAAATCTCCAACACCATAAGTTGTATTTGTTAGAGCTAAAGTTTCGCCTATGCCGCAATAATCAGCAAGCGTATAACTTAATTCAGAAGTATTAGACCAATTAAGAGAAACACGAAAATGAGAATTTGCAGGATCTCCTCCACCTCTATCGTCGTCTTCACATTGTGCAACCATCATAACGCCAGGTACCGTTATAGAAGTTGAACCACCTGCGCTTGTATCTGAACCAAATCCAAAGTCACCAGCGATTCCAAGTCCTGTTGAGCCAGAAACTTTGGCTCCTATAATTGTCATTTGTGTATGTGTAGGCATAATTTTTCCTTAAGCGAGTCCGGACCAATATACTTCATAATAACCAGTCGCAACTATATTTGAACCATTTGATGTTGAAGATATTTCTGCTTTAAAAATACCGTTTGTATCTGCATACGAAGTGATTGTCCGAGTATCTCTATATAAAAATGTACGCGTTGTATTTAATGCTAACCAAGTATTTAATGTATCACTTATACCAGTATCCAAATTAGCTCCGCCGCTATAATTAGTTACTCTTATATAATATGTTTGTGAAGGTGTAATATTAT
>MDTB01075654.1_pt1 | contig 14500 bp, 12 predicted proteins | sample 811161 | NCBI WGS metagenome assembly MDTB01 (sample SAMN05326650, study PRJNA326480) | marine metagenome | isolation source: seawater | place: Mediterranean Sea | collected 2009
CAAAATTCTATAACTTGAAAGATGTCCCAAAAGAAGCATCGATGGTGGTCCAGGAGCGAGCCTACAGTTCACCGATCTGGTATACGCCAATGTAAACCAGGTCAAATCGAGCCGAAGATAACGATACTGCTGGGAAACTGCGACCCGAAACAGGCGGCTCTAGCGACTCCTAAGGGTTTTGAAAATTTTTCCATTCTTGCTCGATACCCACCCGATCCAGCGCGCCACAAGCAACCAGAATGCGATGTCGAAAAACAGCGGGAGCACCGTTTGCTATTTTCCAGGTACCCAGGATGCCGCGACTCGGGCCAATACCAAACTGTCCATCCACACGCCACGGGGTCGGATGATCGGGGTTGGATGGATGATCCATGATCGCAATCGAGCAAAGCGGTTCGGGTATTTCGCTGCGACCGGGGATAGGCATTTCAACAGCAACCCATCTCGCCCGCTGGCCTTCCGCATCCTGATTGGCCTGGCCCTCACTGTTCAACGCACGCCCACCATTTTCCCGCCGAAACGGCATACGTAAAAACATCCCACCATAAGGAAACTCACCGATGGCAGTATCGGTCTTCGCCTCCGCTTTCCATTCCAGATCGAGTATCGATTTCTGACCGCTGTCACGATCATGCATTGACCAGGTTTGGGTTTCGACAATGATCGTGTTCCCGTCTGCGGCGAGCATATTATAGACGGTTTGCCATGACACCTCGGGGCCCTCTGCTTCGAGAACGTCCGCCGATACACACTGCCAATAGTCAGTACCCGGATGGTGGAAAAAGTCCCGGCCGAGTTGTTTTTGGATATCTGCGGGTTTATCTGGTTTGTAGAACCACTTTTTGATGATGTCAGGACCAATTGCTGAGCCATTGACCCGCGTAAATCCCCAATAAAGGCCTGTCTGGTGTGGGTGGTGCCCAGGACTGTATTCCGTGAGTTCGCCAATACCATCAGGCGCCATGATCGGATGGAGAAACGGTCGGTGGTCGGTCTTCGCATCCTGAGTAACGATTGGCTCGACCAGATCGTTGCGAAACACGGCTATTTGTTGACCTTTGTGCTCAATATGGAATTCATTGGTTTTCATCAGGGCTCCGGAATTGTTTGTTTTCCTGAACCGGCAGAAACTGTTCCGCCAGCTTTTCCGACCAATTCTTGTTTGCGTCGATTGTGCGCCCAGCATTATGCGGCGTATGGACCACGTTATCGCGGCCCAAAAAAGGGTCATCCAACGGCAAGGGCTCCTGTTCCCACACATCGGCCGCCAGGCTCAACTCGTCCGCCAGCACACGCCGCCTAACGGCGGGCATATGACAGATCATGGCCCGGGTCACCAGCACCACCAGGCAACCCTTGGGCAATGCGTTTATGTGTTCTGCCGTGACCAAGTCGCGCGTGGACTGAGTCAGGGGCACCATTGGCACGAAAATGTCGGCATCCTGCACCAGCCTTTCCAGGTGCCATTCCCGCCGCGAGCCGGCCCGATGGAACGAGGGCTCGGTGGCGAACGGATCCCAGGCTGCCACGTCGGCGCCCAACATGTGCACGAAACTGGCGTATCGGCTGGCGATATTGCCAGCCCCCACGATACGTACCCGCTTACCGGCGATTGTGCCGCAGGTGAAATCCGGATTGTCACCGAACTGCTGACCACGGGCTCCTGGCACACCCTTGCCATCGGGAGGACTGTAGTCCCAAGGGCCAAGATCAGTAATGATCTGGTGGTGCAGTTGCGGAATACGCCGCAAGCCACACAGGGTCAACGCCAATCCATACTCGGATACCGACTGGCTCCAGAAGCCTTCGCTGGGATGGTCATATATCTTCACCTGTCGGGATTCCAGCTCGGACTTGCTCTGCTCGTCCAACCCGCTCCCGTACGGGCCCTGAATGGAGGTCTCGGCCAACGCCGTAAAGCGACGCAGGCAGGCCACGCTCGACTGTACCCCGAGGCTAACGAGACGCCTGACTACCGCAGCTTCCGGCACCAGCTCTCCCAACAGGCGTTCGTCACCGTGGTCCAGACGGATAAAGGTTACTTCGCCTTGATCGCGCCAAAGCGTATGAAAATGGTTCGCGGCATACGGCCAGGCAGCATCGAAATTGGGATGGACCACAATGACACTGGACATACGTTTATCTCCGAAGGATATAAGAATAAATCTCAGTTTATTCTTTTAGCAGGGTGTTGGCGACCCGTCCCGAGAACTCCGGGTCCTTAATATTGTGCTCATCCTCGATGTAGGTTAGTTTATTCCGCTAATCATTATTTGCGACCTTTATGGCGCTGTTTTTTATCGTAACTCTCAACGGCCTATCGCTTGCGGCGCTATATTTTATTGCCGCCAGTGGCTTCTCGCTGGTATTCGGGGTCATGCGTGTGGTCAATATGGCGCACGGTAGCCTGATCTTGCTCGGTGCGTATGTTGCGTTCGATGTTGCCGAGCGGTCCGGTTCCTGGGTTTTTGGGGCGCTCGTCGGTAGCCTAGCGGCCGCGCTCGCCGGCGTACTGTTACAGGTTTTGTTTTTCAATCGTATGGCTGGCAAAGACCTGCAACAAACCCTGGTATCGATTGCTGTGTCTATTATCGCTGCCGACTTGATGCTCGCGCACTGGGGCGGCCTCACCTACCAGCTAAGCTTGCCCAGCTTGCTCGAAGGCTCTATCGGCTTACCATTACTCGGGGTTAACTACGCAAAAATAAGAATCGTTCTGATCATCGCCGCTATCGCGGTCGGTGTCGGCCTGTGGTTATTGATGGCTAAGACAAATTTGGGTCGTCTTATTCGCGCAGGCGTCGATGACCAAGAAATGCTGCATGCATTGGGTTTTAACGTGAAAGGACTCTTTATCGCAGTGTTTGCTCTTGGTGGCGCTCTGGCTGGTTTTGCCGGCGTTGTTGCGGCTACCACCTTATCTGTGTCACCGGGCACCGATGTACAGTTTTTGCTGGCGGCGTTGATAGTCGTCATTGTTGGCGGTATGGGCAGCATTAGAGGAGCAGCAATTGGTGCCGTTTTGGTCGGATTGTCAGAACAATATGGGCTGGTTTATGCACCAACCTACGGTGTCGTATTCACCTTTATTATTATGATTGGCGTACTGGGTTTTCGGCCTCAAGGGTTGTTTGGTCGCGGTGACGTCGGATGAGCCGTGCAGACATTATACTGCTTGCTTTTGTCGCGCTACTGCTGCTTTTATTGCCGATAATATCCAGTGAATTCTTCATTTCGCAGATCGCCACGCGGGCATTAATTCTCGGCATTATCGCCCTCAGCATGGCTTTTCTCGCGCAGGAAATCGGCATCATATCGTTAGCACAGGTAATGATTGCAGGCATCGCCGGTTATGCTATTGCGTTGATGAGCCACAACTCAGCTGGTCTGGGTATCGAAATGCCACTCGTGGTTGCAGTAGTCGGTGCAATCCTCGCCGCTGGATTGGCGGGTATTGCGATGGGCATTATCTCTCAGCGCAGCACCGGCATTTACGCGATTATGATTACCCTCGCAACCAGCGTTGCGTTTACCCTCTTTGCGCGCCAAAATTATCAAATATTCAATGGCTTCGATGGCCTGGCTGGCATCACAGCGCCGACGTTAGGCTCAATACAATTGAGCGAAACCTATCACTTTTACTTCCTTTGCGTCATTAGCAGTCTGGCGGTTTTAATGTTCACCCTATATTTGCGCAAAACCGCTTTGGGGCTAGCTTTTCAGGCTTTGCGTGACGATCGTCAACGCCTCGCGGCACTTGGCTTTCGGCCACAACGCACCGTAGTTGTCGCATTTGGTCTGGTCGGACTGATCGCTGGCATCGGCGGCATTTTACTGACCTGGTTCAATACCCGTATCGCCCCCACCAGCATTGGGCTCGACGTCACGCTGGACGTGTTGATCGTTGCTATCATGGGCGGTATTGGCCATCCTATTGGCTCCTTCGTCGGCGCGTTGGGCTTCGTATTGCTGGAAACCTTCGCCTCAGACCTTATCGATAGAGATCGCTTCAACACACTGATCGGCGCAGTATTTCTAATTGTCATCCTACTTTCGCCCGGTGGCCTGATAGGCTTCGGACGCAGGGTCGTTGAACGCATAGCCATGCTGCAAACGATTGGTGTTTTCATAACCGGAACAAAACGAGGGGAATAAAACTATGCGTCTTAAACTTAGGTCATCATTGCGTATCGTCGCGACAGGTATCACGTTGGCTACCATGATCGTCATGCCCGTATGGGCCGCCGACGTCGTAAAAATTGGCGGCATTTCTGTTCTTGAAGGTGCTTTTGCCGGACCGGGTGGCGACGGTATTCGTGGTATCGAGCTTGCCATCAAAGAGTTTGACGGCATGATCGCTGGCAAGAAGATCGTGCTCAGCATTATGTCGTCAAGTGGTGCGCCAGATACGGCAGTAAATGCCGCGCGTAAGTTAATCGAGCAAGATGGTGTCGATATTATAGTCGGTCCGTTATCTGGTTCGGAAGGCATCGCGATTCGTGACTTTTCAAAATCTAACCAAGGCGTCACGTTTATCAATGGCTCGTCAGCGGCACAGGATGCGACCTTGCGTAACGGCTCTGAAAATTTCTTCCGCTTCGGTGGTGATGGCGCGCAATGGGTAGCCGGTTTGGGGGCTTATGTCTACGATACACTGGGCTATAAAAAAGTAGCCGTAATCGCCGAAGATTACTCCTTCCCTTACACCCAGATACTGGGTTTTATGACGGAATATTGCAGAGCCGGCGGCCATGTGCCGAAGAAGTTCTGGGTTCCGATCGGCAATAAAGATTACAGCTCGATCGTCTACGCGATTCCACAGGACGTCGACGCTTTATTTGTCGTGCTCGGTGGCTCGGATGCGGTTAACTTCCTTACCCAGTATAGCCGCGCCGGTGGCGACAAGCCGATTATTGGCGGCACGATTACTATCGACTCGACTATTCTAGATGCCAAAGGGCCGTTCAAAAAGCTACTCATCGGTACGCCGTCTGGCACACCAACTGCGAGTGAAAACGATAGCCCAGAATGGCAGGGTTTTGTCGCACAGTATCGCAAAGAGTTTCCCGATGGATTCTCATCACCCTCGTTATTCGCGCATCACTATTATATGAGCACCAAGGCTGCGTTACTCGGCCTCCAAAAGGTTAAAGGCGACCTATCTAATAACCATGCGGCTTACCGTAAAGCATTGTCTAATCTGGAATTTGACACACCAACCGGAGTTATGAAACTCGACAAAAACCGCAACGGCGTCGTCGATGTATTGCTGACCGAGGTAGTTGATCTAGGTAATGGAAAGCTCGGCAACAAGGTGATTTCGGTCACCAAAAATGTCTTGCAAACCATGGGTGAGCCAGAAGCAGAATTTCTCGCCATGGGTCCAGTAAGCAGAGATAATCCCTCGTGTCCCTAGCAGACTCTTCAACTAACGCCCTGCTGGTGCAGGGGGTTTCTCGACACTTCAACGGCCTCGTCGCCGTTGAAGATGTCAGCCTCACCATCGCCAAAGGCGAGCGCCGCGCCATACTGGGTGCAAACGGTGCAGGTAAGACCACGCTATTTAATTTGATTGCGGGCGATATCCCTGTCTCGCAGGGTCGTATCGAATTTCATGGTGAAGACATTACCAACCAATCGGTCGCCAACCGGGTAGCGCTAGGTTTACGCCGCACGTACCAAATGGCACGAATATTTCCACAATTAACTGTGCTAGAAAACCTCGTCATCGCCATCATCGGCGTTAGCAAACAACATTTTGGCCTGGGCTTAATTGGTCAAAATGATGTTCGCCGGCAACAGGCTAGGGTATTGGCCGAGCGTATCGGTATCGAGGTATTTACCGAGCTGAAGGCCGAAACGCTGTCACATGGCCAACGCCGTCAGCTCGAACTAGCGATGGCACTCGCCGGTGAACCCAAAATCTTATTATTCGACGAACCAGCAGCTGGTTTGTCTCCGCTCGAACGAATCAAATTGACCGAGGTAATCAAATCGTTATCACGCGATATTAGTCTAGTAATGATTGAGCACGACATGGAAATCGCACTCGGTGTCTGCGATCAGGTGAGCGTACTCAACTGTGGAAGCCTGATTGCCGAAGGCAGCCCCGAACAAATTAGCCAGAACCAGATGGTGCATGATATTTATCTGGGTCGAAAACAACGAGACGACGCCTGATGGACGCACAAGATAGCCCAGTATTGAGCGCCAGTAACGTCGACCTGCACTATGGCTCGGTGCATATACTGCAGGGTATTTCGGTCGATATCGGTGCCCTGCCACGCGCCATCATCGGCCGCAATGGCATGGGTAAAACCAGCCTGTGTCGCGCAATCATGGGCTTGCTGCCATTGTCAGGAGGCAATATAAACCTGAAGGGTGTGGTTATAGACCATCAGGCACCAGACTGGCGTGCACGCCATGGTATGGCTTATGTGCCACAGGGCCGACGCGTATTTCCAACGCTCACCGTCGACGAGCATTTACGCATTATGCACCACGGCAAAAACCAGCAATGGACGCGCGAGCGCATCTACGACATCTTTCCGCGACTGGCCGAGCGCCTTAGCAACTTTGGTAACCGCCTATCTGGCGGTGAGCAACAAATGCTCGCCATCGGCCGCGCATTAATGATCGACCCTTGTCTATTAATTTTAGATGAACCAACCGAAGGGCTAGCACCGGTTGTCGTCGACCACGTGGTCGAAATTCTGCAACAGCTCAGCACCGAAGGTATCGCCATTTTGCTGGTGGAGCAAAACCTATCCGTCGCGGCTAAACTCGCCGACGAACTTTCTATCATGGTCAACGGAAGAATTATCGACCACATCCCGTCGAGTCAAATTTTGCACGACGAAACTATGCAACGTAAATATCTGGGGATATCACTCGATGGACACTAAACCCAAAACTGCCTATATCGTCGCCACCTGCGACACCAAACTGGCAGAAGCCAGTTACGTGCGCGAGTGCATTGCCGCAACCGGTATTCCGACAAAGCTGGTCGATGTTGGTATTAAAAGCACGGCGACTGAGGTTGATGTCGACATCAGCCAGGTTGCAGCCCACCACCCCAATGGCTCAGGCCATGTATTTGGCGACGACCGAGGCAAAGCCATTATCGGCATGGCCGAGGCATTAAAAGTCTTCATGAGCAAACAAACCGACGTTGCCGGCATAGTCGGACTCGGTGGCTCTGGTGGAACAGGCATTATAACCCCGGCGATGCAAACACTCGCCATCGGCATTCCAAAAGTGATGGCGTCAACGCTGGCATCGGGTGATGTTAGTGCCTATGTCGGTGCGACCGATATCATGATGTTATACACCGTCACCGACGTCGCCGGCCTTAATCGTATCTCACGCAAAGTACTGGCGAACGCCGCACATGCGCTGGCGGGCATGATCACAAACCAGATAACGCTGCCAGAAAGCGACAAAACTTCGATCGGGCTTTCGATGTTTGGCGTCACCACCCCTTGTGTCGAGCAACTAGTCGCCGCGTATCAAGAGCACTATGAATGTCTGGTTTTTCACGCGACCGGAACCGGAGGCAGATCGATGGAAAGGCTCGCCGACTCGAACGAGTTTGTCGGTTTGCTAGATGTTACCACAACAGAAATTGCCGACCTGATCGTCGGCGGTGTGTTCAGTGCCGGAGACGACCGAATGGCCGCAGCCGCAAGAGCCAATATACCTTACGTGGGGTCGGTCGGTGCCTGTGACATGGTGAATTTCTTGGCGCTCGATTTGGTACCCGAAAAATTTAAAGATCGTAATCTTTACCAGCACAATGCGCAGGTCACACTGATGCGCACCACCGTCGATGAGAATATTCAAATTGGCAAATTCATCGCCGAAAAGCTCAATGCGCATAACGGTCAGGCGCGTTTCCTGCTACCTGAAAAAGGCGTTTCAGCGATCGACCAACAGGGCCAGGTTTTCTACGACCCACTAGCCGACAAGGCGCTGTTTGAAACCATTGAACAACATACCCAACAAACCAATGACCGCCGCGTCGAACGCGTCAACGCGCATATTAACGATGCCGAATTTGTGCAGTCACTTAAACAGGCGTTTGACGACGTCATCGCATTAACTTCAAAAAAGGATGAATCTGCGTGAAACCTGAAAATCGAACAACAATCCTCAAGCGCTTTCGCGACATGATCGACAATGGTCAACCTATTGTAGGTGGCGGTGCTGGCACCGGTATTTCTGCCAAATCGGCCGAAGCTGGCGGTGCCGACCTGCTCATTATTTATAATTCCGGACGCTATCGCATGGCAGGTAGAAGCTCACTATCGGGTTACATGGCGTTTGGCAATGCGAATGAAATCGTCATGGATATGGCGAAGGAAGTGTTACCCGTAGTGCAGCACACACCGGTGCTCGCCGGCGTGAATGCTACAGACCCATTCATCGATATCGAACGTTTTTTACAGCAAATTAAAGATACCGGTTTTGCTGGCGTGCAAAACTTTCCAACGATCGGCCTGATCGATGGTCAGTTTCGCCTCAACCTCGAAGAAACCGGCATCAACTATGCTAGCGAAATCGAGATGATACGCCTCGCGGTAGGCATGGACTTACTCACCACCCCATATATTTTCAACCAACAAGAAGCTGAACAGATGGCCGAGGCCGGTGCCGATATTATCGTCATCCATTTTGGTCTCACTACTGGTGGTAGTATTGGCGCCAGTACCGCTAAATCATTAGCGCAATGCGCAGCAGAGTTTAACGTCTGGTCAGAGGCCATTTTGCAGATAAAGTCAGACACCATCATCATTTGTCATGGCGGGCCGCTATCGCAACCCGACGACGCGCTTTATATGCTGAATAATTGTCCGAACTGTCACGGCTTTTATGGTGCAAGCAGCATGGAACGGCTACCGACCGAAATAGCCATACGCGACCAGACCCAGGCTTTTAAGCAAATGCGGCGTTAAAATTGATATTGGTTAGCCGAACAAATCAGACACGAATCTTGAATTACACCCGAATTCTGAATTAGACCAAGTTGAGGAGAAACCCCATGATCAAAGTGAGAACATCAACCGTCATCAACGCACCACTCACCAAAGTCTGGAATATGGCTTCCAATTTTAATGGCCTGCCAAACTGGCACCCGACGGCCGGTTCGAGTGAAATCGAGGCAGGCAAAGCCAACAACGAAGTTGGATGCGTGCGCAACTTCGAGATCAGCGAACCCCCGGGGCGAGTGCGCGAAACATTACTCGCGATGTCCGAGCCAGATCACACCATTGTCTACGACATGCTCGGCGGGCCGTTACCTTTCGTCGATTACGTCTCTACCATGCATTTCGAAAGCATTACCGATGGCGACAAAACCTATGCGGTATGGAGCGCCGAGTTCGACGTATCCGATGGCAAACACGATCACTGGGCGGCCTTCGTTCGCAACGAGGTTTTCCTCGGTGGGTTCAAAGCGCTAGAAGCGAGCTTATAATATGCTGGCGCGAACGACTGCGAATTCTTTGGCGACTTTAGCCTTCCTTGAAAGCAAACGAGATAGCCATGGCGAAATCTAAAGTATTGACCGGTCTCAATTACTCAATGCTGGCAGTTTTTTTATCGTCCGTTTTGGTACAATATAACGATCCTGACAACCTACGCTGGAGCGTAATCTATGGTGCGGCTGCTCTCAATTGTCTATTTGCTGCTCGGGGTCAATTGCATTGGAGCATGCCTGCCCTAGTTATTGTTGTTGCTTTGGTCGCGGCTGGAATGCTTGCGACCAATGTTATTGGAAAAGCATCTTTTAGTGACATTTTTTCCAGCATGGAAATGAAAAGTATCGAAGTGGAACAAGCACGTGAATTCGGCGGGCTAGTCATCATTGCAATCTGGATGACCACGCTTCTTTTTACGGACAGCCATTGGTCGAAAAAACGAAACCACATTACAAGATAGAGATTCCTCTGATGTTAAACAAAAAAAATAAATTCTTTAAGATCATTGCGGCTTCGATACAGCGCAGCCGCTTTCTAAGCTCGCGGGCTGGCACTCTTCTGGCCATCATGCTGGCGTATGGTAGCTGTGGTTTGGCGGATTCAGGATACTCCAAATCGATCGGTCCGACGCAATTGAGAATCGAGCAGGACGATGAGGCCGGGACCATCGCCGTCTACCGCGCCGATGGTAAAGAACCTATTGTGACGCAAAATGCCAGGCCTGGCTTCCGGCCATATCTCCATCCGATAATTGCTCCGGACGGTAACGGCGAGCTGACCGAAAACAGCCCAGGACATCACAGGCACCAGACCGGTCTTTATTGGGGCTTTACGCGGGTCAACGGCCAGCCTGTACCAAAAGATACCATCAAAAAACGGAATAAAGAGTGGCACCGAAAGAGTGGGGGCAAGGGTGGGGACAAGCCGGCAGAACTCGTGAAGGCCCATGGTCGAGATTTCTTTCACCATCCCGAGAGTGACTACTGGCGGCGAGACTCGGCGACTGTGATTCAAGCCTTGGGCGAAGAGGTCAAATGGCAGACGGTTTACGCGATGCTGGATGAAGCGGGCAAGAGCATTATGACGGAAACCCAGAGCTGGACCATGCGCGCGGACGGGGACAAATTTATCCTCGACCTGGAGTGGACTGGCGCAGCACAAACCGATATTACAATCGGCGAATACGACTATGGCGGACTGTTTCTTCGTATGCCGTATCGTAAGGATATTCGCGGCGAAGCCATCAATGCGGCCCGGCAGCGCAACCAACAGGCAGAAGGAAAACGTGCCCAGTGGGTCGATGTCGGCATGGAGATCGAGGGTCGTGATGATCTTGGACATATCGCCATCTTTGATCACCCGGATAACGTAGGCTTTCCGCAATCCTGGCGAGTCGATGGCCAACTCGGTGTCGGTCCGGCTCGGTCACGCATGGGCGATTGGCACATCAAGAAGGGTTCAAGCGAGATCATCCGCCACAGGCTGGTTGTCTATACCGGCGAGTTCAACGACGTCGAAATGAAGAGTTTGTGGCAAGACTACAGCGGCGGCGACTTCAAGGCACTTTGGAAAGTCGCGCAAGAGGAAGGACGGGCGGGGAAGTTTCTGACGCCGAAAGAGGCTGCGGACGCCATGACGATGATCGAAGGTTTCGAGGTTAACGCGTGGGCATCAGAGCCAATGATTACCCAACCCATGGCTTTTGCCTGGGACGATCGCGGCCGTATGTGGGTTGCGGAGAACCGCGACTACGAAGCGCGTAATACCGGGTTTTCAAACTCCGGCGACAGTCGCATTCTGATTCTCGAAGACACCAACCACGATGGTACAGCCGATGACGTAAAGGTCTTTCTGGAGGGTATCCCATTTCCGTCCGCGATCGCAGTTGGCTTCGACGGGCTTTATTTGGGCGCCCCTCCTCACTTGCTTTTTATCCCCGACAAAGATGGCGATGACGTAGGCGATATAGATGACGTCGAAATCCTACTCACGGGCTGGGGTATCCGGGATCGACATGAGACCATAAACAGCTTGCACTGGGGGCCAGACGGGTGGCTTTACGGTCTGGAAGGCTTCGCCACGCCTTCGAAAATCAAAAAGCCAAGCGGAGATACCCGACTCTATGGACATAAGGATCCCTTCCCGGCGTATTTGGATGTCGGTACCAAGAAGCGTGAAGCTAGAGGGTCGTCCTACTGGAACAATCCGGACTGGCAGGACCAGGAAGGCGTAGACATCAACGGGGGCGTTTGGCGGTATCACCCCACGAAAGACCGTTTTGAGGTAGTTGCGCACGGCTTCAGTAACCCATGGGGAATCGATTACGACGCAAAAGGCCAGTTGTTTATCACCGCATGCGTCATTCCACATGTCTTTCACGTGATCCCGGGAGGGATTTACCATCGCCAGGGCGGTCAGCATTTCAATCCATATATCTATGGTGACATTCGTACCATCGCTGACCACCCTCACCGGTCGGCACATGGTGGTGCGCGCGTTTATTTGTCCGATGCGTTTCCGGAAGAGCATCATGGGCGCCTCTTCATGGCAAACATCCACGAGCGTGCTGTCTTGTCAGATGTGCTCGAACCGAAAGGTTCCGGATTTGTGGCAAAACACGGCCATGATTTCCTGCATGCCAACAATCCCCAGTGGATAGGCTTTAGCATGGAGGTTGGACCTGAGGGCGCGGTCTACGTGTTGGATTGGCACGACGGAGATATTACCGGCTCTGAGATTCTACATAAAGATACCGGACGGATTTTCCGTATTGCGCCAAAGACATCCATGGCACAAAACTGGGATGGACGTTATGACGACCTGAAAACAATGACAGATGCACAGCTGGTTGAACTGCAGCTCAGCAAGAGCGCATGGCACGCGCGCCGGGCGCGTGTAATTTTACAAGCCCGCGCAGCCAAAGATGAACTGGATAATTCAGTTCATGAGCGATTGCACGAAATATTCCGGTCGAACTCGAATCCGGACGTACGTCTGCGCGCCATGTGGGCAACACACATAACCGGCGGCTTTACAGCTGAGGATCTGATGAACGGGCTGGAAGATAAGGATCCCCACATCCGAGCCTGGGCCATCCAGTTGTTAAATGAGGATAATTCTCCACCGACAAGGGCTGTGGACACCTTCGCCCGCATGGCCCGCGAAGATGATTCCCCGGTAGTCCGACTATACCTCGCCGCTGCTCTGCAACGCATCAACCATGATGACCGCTGGCAAATTGCACAGGCGCTCGTCAAGAAAGGCGAAGATTCGGACGATCACAACATACCCAAAATGATCTGGTTCGCTATCGAGCCCCTCGTAGCGGGGAATCCCAGCCGGGCACTCGAGCTTGCTAAAAGCAGTAAGATTCCGATGCTCACCGAATACATTGCCCGCCGTGCGGTGGATGCCAATGAGCTTGAAATGCTCCTTACGGCTGTCGAAGAAGGGTCGGATGCACGGCTTGCGCTTTTGACAGGGATGCGAGCCGGCCTTGAAGGTCAATTAGATGTGACGGCACCGGGCAATTGGGACGCCATTTATGCCAGGCTACAGGCAGACGACAGTGTGGCGGATCTCGCTCAAACGATCTCGCAACAATTTGGTGGCATTGGGGTCGCCAAACAGTTCATGACTACACTGAAAGACGACAATGCTGACACAGAGGCACGCAGGCGCGCCTTGAACGGTCTTGCCCAACAACAAAATGAAGTGCTCATCAAAGAACTTCCGGGCTTACTGCGTAACCCAGACCTCCGTATTGAAGCGATCCGCGCCGTGGCTGCCTTCAATCTCCCGAAAGAAATGGGGGGCCTGTTGATGGAGCAGTACGATAGCTTCAGTTCTGCCGAGAAACTGGAGGTCGTTCAGGTGTTGGCATCGCGTACTGACTATGGTCGCATATTGATGTATGCACTGAGGGAAAACATCATACCTAAACGGGACGTTCCAGCCTACGTTGCCCGGCAAATGCGCCGGGTAGTAGGTAGCGGATTTCTGGAAGTCTGGGGTCCACTCAACCAACTCTCCGCTGAGAAAGTTGCCGCTAATGCGAAATATAAGGCGCTCCTGAACGTTGAGGCCCTCACCTCAGCCGACGCACGTAAAGGACGAGAGATGTACGATGTCCAATGCGGGGTCTGCCACAAGATGTATGGTAGCGGAGGGATCCTGGGTCCGGACATCACCGGCTCGAACCGCACCAATATCGACTACTTGCTCAGTAATATTCTGGACCCCAGCGCCGAAATACAGGACGACTATAAAATCGTGATGGTGACAACCCGTGACGGCAGAACTTATGTAGGTAATATCGCCTCTGAAAACGAGCGCACTCTAACGCTCCGAGTTGTGGGACAGGATTCGGTACTGATCAGTAAATCGAATATCCAATCTCGAGAGGGCTCTGAGCTGTCCATGATGCCAGAAGGCATTTTTGCGAATCTGACAGATCAGGAGGTTCTCAATTTGGTTGCTTACTTAACGACGGCAACAAAGGAGGACCATTGAAAAAAGTATCGCGGCCAGTTTGCTTCCACATACTCTTTCTTGATGGCGGCAATTCGCAAAGTGGGGAAGAGAGTCGCCATGGCCTCTGTCGTGGATACTCATGAAACGAGTTTCCGTGTTCCTGACAGCCCTGGTGTGCACGCTTGTTTGGCATTCGGGCTTTTCAGCTGAGGATGAGTCAGAGCTGGAAACGATCGTCGTCACAGCATCTCGACTGCACCGATCGGCCGCCGAATTGACTCAGTCAGTGACAACGATTGAGCGCACTAAAATAGACGCGCGCCAATTTGCCAATGTCACAGAGCTATTGCGACAGATTGCTGGAATCAATGTTATTCAACAAGGGGGCCGTGGGGGAGTCACCAGCGTTGTATTACGCGGGGGTGAACCCAATTTCACCGTGGTCCTCATTGACGGTATCAAGGTAAACGACTCCACCAATACACGCGGTGGGTCGTATGATTTTTCCTATCTTGACCTTGTTAGCGTTGACCACGTTGAAATTATCA
>MDTB01215670.1_pt1 | contig 14500 bp, 17 predicted proteins | sample 811161 | NCBI WGS metagenome assembly MDTB01 (sample SAMN05326650, study PRJNA326480) | marine metagenome | isolation source: seawater | place: Mediterranean Sea | collected 2009
ACTTTCCCCCATACCCCCTAAATTCATTGCTATAACTCTGTGTGTTTTTGCAAAATACGGTCCAATAAAATTCCACCATTCAGCGTGTGCCATTCCACCATGAACAAATATCAGTCCAGGATTTTTTTTATCACCCCAGGCATTATAAACAATTTTATTACCCTTAACTTTCACAGACAGGACGTCTGGAGTATTAGCGATCGAATCTTTAAACCATTGAGGTGTATTTGTATTCATGAAGCGAGTTTTTTTAATGATTTAACTATTATTTTATGTAACAGTATTGAAATACTTTTTATCTTAGTTGAGTTTGAAAGTAAATCATTTCTGACCTCTATTAGTGCATGTGAAAGCTTATTTCTTAAACCATGCCTATACATGCTGTCTCCTATCAAATTTCCTTTATACGGCTTATTGTCTCCGACATTTATTTTTTGCAACCTTAGTTGATCAATAATTATATTGCTTAGATTTTTATCTTCATTTGAAAGAATACCAAACTCTAAAAGTCTTTTTTTATTCTTAAATATTGGATTAAAGGAATGCAGAGATATAATGATTTTAACTTTTTCATTTCTTATAACTCTATTTATTTCATGATGATATTTATTATATATATTTTTAATCCTTAATCTTACCTCACTACTACTAAGTCCAATATTTCCAGGAATAATTTTATTTTCTACTATTTCTGGAATAACAGTTGGATCATCTAAATCTCTGTTTAAATCAATTAGTAGTCTTGAATATTTGCCTTGAATGATTTTACATTTTAATCGATTTGATAAATCTAAACTTAGTTCTTTTACTCCAATATCATAAGCTATGTGCTGGTTTAAAAAAGAATTTGGAAGGCCTAATTTATTTTTTTCTTTAGGTACGAAGTTAGATGCATGATCAGCAATTATAAGAATTTGATTTTCTAAGTACGCAACCAAAAGTTTATTAACCCTGGCGAGCTTTCATTCTTGGATTCTTCTTATTTATTACGTATAAACGGCCCTTACGTTTTATAAGTTTATTATTGCGATCTCTTGCTTTGAGGTTTTTAAGTGAGCTTCGAACTTTCATGATTGCTGCTCTACTTGAGGTGCATTTGCCTCCTCAATCCTCTTAAGTCTAACTTTTTCTTTACGAATATTATTCTTTTTGGAACGCTTCTTATTTAATCTAGCTTCTCTAATTTTATTTGGCTTTTTCATTGCTAATGCGATCTTTTATATAAAAAAGTAAAAAAAAACAACATATTAATTATTTGGTGGGCACGGTTGGGATCGAACCAACAACCCCCACGATGTCAACGTGATGCTCTGCCACTGAGCTACGTGCCCTATGATACTTACCTATATATCATTATTTAATTGCTATCTAGAGCTATCGAGCAAATCTTTTTAGGCCCTCTGGCGTAAACATCCTCTCATCGTGAGGTTCATTTAATCTCCATTGAACTTTTAGTATATCAGTAGATCGAACATTTTGAAGTTGATAACGACGAGATGCAAAGTCATACGTGGCAGAATGAATTGATAAGCACATTGGCTGATCGTAAAAATTAATAACTGGAAACTCTCGATATGCCATTAAACTATTATTGTCATCAAATGTTTCTTCAACCAACATATTGTGACTATCTTTATCGAAGTACATAATTCTTTTAGGTATAATATGCCTTTTGTCATCTTTTAATTTTGCTTCAACTACATTTACTTTTACCAATTCGTATCTTAAGTAATCCTGATTGACATGGTTTGGAGTTAAGACATCTTCAATTGGCGTTTCATGAAACTTATAGGCATTATAAGGCATAAGTCTTAATTGTTCTCCTAGGTCTGACCAATTGTATCTGTCCTTTGCTCCATTAAATCCATCAACTTGATCCACAGTTGTTAAACCCTGGCTGGCACTTGGCTTATAATCATAAGTTATATCAGGTGCTCTACGAACTCTTCTTGTCCCAGGATTATAGACCCATGCCTTACGGGGTGATTTAAAGGCATTTAATGATTCAATGACTAAAGTAGATGCATCTGCAAGTCTTGGTGGATGAGTGACTTTTGTCATTAGCATTCCTTGCAATCCTCTCTTAATATCTCCTGTGTATGGATTCCAAAAATTCTTAGCTATTGCTTCCCCTGCCCCATAATTTCTTGTTCCGTCTGGATGTATAATATAAAAAGGTGATGCACCATATATTTCGACACCTCTATATCTTAAGATATGATTCCAGACATGATGAAGAGCTTCGTTTGGATATGGAAAAGGTATGCTTCCTACTATACCTTCAACCCCCTCACCGTCATCTACCAATAATGCATTGTCATTTGTTAAATCTAATACCTCAGGTGGAACTGCACAACTTCGTCGAGAGGGATAAATATTCATTTTAAAAGTCTCAGGATATGTCATAAACATTTTCATTTGACCAGGTGTTAAAAGATTTTCTTCATATTCAGAAAAGTTATCTGTATTTATAGTAAACAAAATTTCATCTTCAGAAAATGGATCAGGATAAGAGTTTTTTTCTTGATTAAACTCTTTTATAGGACTTGTAATAGGCTGTCTTGTACCAATTTCATCATGAAAAATAGACGTTTCAGCCATTAAGGGGAAAGGTAAAAATAAAATTATAAATAATTTATTAATTTTTGTTATCATTCATTTATGATAGAAGTTCAAAATTCCAAATCAATAATAATAATTAATACATAATTACATGAAAGAAAATATTGAAAATTTTGTTAAATTTGGAAATTACATTTCTGATCAGGCTAGAGTAATTTCATTAAAATATTTTAAACAAAAAATAAAATATAAATCTAAAAATTTAAAGAATTTTGATCCAGTGACCATTGCAGATATAAGTGTTCAAAAAAAAATTAATAATATTATAAAGATGTATTTTCCTGAACATTCAATCTTAGGGGAAGAGGGCAGTGTAGAAAGAAAAAGTAATTATCAATGGTGCATTGATCCAATTGATGGCACAAAATCCTTCATTCAGGGATTTCCCATATGGGGGACGTTAATCTCATTATCAAAAAATAACAACATTATTCTTGGTATAGCTGATATACCCGTATTGGACGAACGTTACATTGGATATTCAAAAAAATCCTACAAGATAATTAAGGGCATAAAACATAATCTTAAAGCAAGAAATACAACTAAACTCAAAGAATGCTTTTTGAATACCACCTCTCCATATGTCTTTGCAAATAAACATGATCAAAAAATTTTTGAGAAATTTGTTGAAAAAGTTAAAACTGTTAGACTTGGGGGAGATTGTTATAGTTATTGTCTGTTAGCTGACGGACATATTGATTTGGTCTTAGAGAGTGGACTCAAACCTTGGGACATTAGAGCCTTGGAACCAATTATTAAAAATGCTGGGGGCATACTAAAAACTTGGGAAGGAAATAGAATATTAGATGGAGGAAGGGTTATTGCTGCCTCAAGTGAAGAATTATTCAAAAAAGCAAAAGGCATAATAAATAAAAAAAAACCCAGTCATAAATAACTGGGTTTTCATTTAAAACACCTTAAAGATAATTATCCAAGTGCATCCATTACAGATTGCAATTTCATTGCAATGGACATGTCTCCAGATACTTTTAATTTACCTTGCATGAAAGCTGAAGTTCCATCAACTTCACCTGATCTCATTTGCTCAAAAGTTTCCATCGACATTGATAGCGTACAGTCAGCATCTTGGTCCTGGTCAGAAACAGTGTTGGGGTTAGATTTTCCGTCTAGAAAAATACATCCAGCACCCTCAAAATCAAATTTAACGGTTGCACCGAGACCCGTATCCTTGCCTTCGATACCTTTTTGAAACTCAGCTAGTAAACTTGCTACATCAGCCATATTTTTTCTCCATAAGTTTATTTAGTATGACAATAAATCAATTTAGATTATATATGTCAATATGTAATTTTTGAATTAAAAACATATGAGAAAACCAAGTTTTTGGGAAACAGCAAAAAAAGATCTAATTAGAAAAGATAAAAGGCTTGGAAAGATAATATTGAATTATCCTAGAGACTTTCTTTTTTCAAAATCTGATCCTTTTTATACACTTGCAAGGTCTATAGTAGGTCAACAAATCTCGGTAAGTGCTGCTCAAGCAGTATGGGAAAGGTTTGAGAAAAAGGCTGTAATCATGAAACCTAAAATGGTAAAAAGGATGCACTATATGAGTTTAAAATCTTGCGGTTTATCTAGGCAGAAAATTACATATCTGAAATCTCTTTCTTCTGCTTTCATAGAAAAACAAATTCAGCCACTAAAATGGAAATCTTTTAATGATGAGGAAATTATTGATGAGTTAATTAAAGTCAAGGGAATTGGTAGATGGACAGCTGAGATGTTTTTAATTTTTAATTTGTGCAGGCCTGATATATTTCCTGTTGATGATATAGGATTAATAAAAGGTATTTGTAAGTGTTACAACTACAAATATCCAATAGCAAAGGAACATGCATTAAAAATTTCAAAAAAGTGGAAACCGTGGAGGTCAGTAGCTACATGGTATTTTTGGAGAAGCTTGGATCCTATACCAGTAGAATATTAATATGGACAAAATAAATTTTTCATACGCTTCTAAGTCAGAACACAATTTTGCACAGCGCCTTATAATAAAAACAATTGAGAGTTTATCAGGGAAAAAAAAGTTAGAGCAACTATATAAAAACTACTCTTTAAACCCTCAAAATCCACAATCTTTTTGGGGTGATATTTTAAATGAAATGAAAATAAAAGTAGTTAACAAGTCAAAAAACGACCTAAATATTCCAGACGTAGGATCTTTATTGATAATTGCAAACCATCCCTTTGGTATTATTGATGGCTTGATCCTGTGTTCACTTGTTGCACAAGTAAGAAATGATTTTAAAATTATGACTCATGAAACTTTACAACTTTTGCCAGAGCTTGAAAATTTTATACTTCCAGTGGATTTTAGTAGTTCTAACAAAAATAGTAAAAAACAAAATATTAAAACAGCTGAAAGTGCACAAAAGCAATTAAATGACGGTGGTGTTGTAATAATTTTTCCATCAGGTGGAGTTTCAACTGCAGTCAGCCTAAAGTCTGAGGCAGTAGATGACCCATGGAAATTATTTCCAGCAAAACTTATTCACAAAACTAAGACAAGTGTATTACCGATCTATTTTGATGGTAAGAATGGCTTATTATTTCATATATTTGCAGCAAAAATTAAGAATCAGACTCTCAAATATTCTTCATATATTCACGAAACCAAAAAAAAAATTGGAAAAGATATCAATATTTATCCCGGTAAAGTAATTCATTACGAGGAAATTGAAAAATTTAATAAAAGATCGGAATTAACTGAATATTTAAAAACTGTCACATATAAATTAAAAAAAAATAAGAAATAAAATTTATTTATATTTTTTAATTTCATAATCACACATTATCCTGATTAATTCATCTAATTTTGTTTGAGGGGTCCAATTAATAATTTTTTTTGCTTTTTCAGAGTTGCCATAAAGAAAATTTACTTCAGTTGGCCTGAAAAATCTTTTATCAACCTTAATAATTATTTTTTTTGTTTTTTTATCAAAGGCTTTTTCATTTATTCCCTTACCATGCCAGATAAGGTCGTATCCATAATATTTAGCAGTTTTATTTATAAATTCTTTTACGGTATATGTTTTTCCTGAAGAAATTACAAAATCATCTGGCTCTTTTAGCTGCATCATCTTCCACATGGCTTCAACATAATCTTCTGCAAATCCCCAGTCTCTGTGAGCATATATATTACCCACCTTCAAATATGATATTTCTTTAAATTTAACCTTAGCCAAGCCAGCAACAATTTTTTTTGTAACAAACTCTTTTCCTCTCAAGGGTGACTCGTGATTGAATAATATTCCAGAGCAACAAAAGATGTTATAAGCCTCGCGGTATAAGTTTATCATCCAATGTGAATAAAGTTTTGACACAGCATAAGGACTAATTGGTTCAAAAAAAGTTTTTTCATTTTGACTTGTAGCATTAGAGTTGCCATACATTTCAGATGTTGAGGCTTGGTAAAGTTTCGTTTTTTTTGAGGAATGCCTAATTGCTTCCAATATTCTAGTAACACCCAAGGCGTTGACATTTGATGTAAAAATTGGGCTTGAATAGGAATTGCCCACAAAAGACTGTGCTGCTAGATTGTATATTTCATTAAATTTACCATTTCTAATTACATCATTAATATTATTTTCTTCAAGTAATTCAAAAGGTACTATTTTTATTTTTTTTTCAATTTTTAATTCCTTGAGTCTCCATAGGTTTCCACTGGCATTTTGCCTTTCTCCACCAGTTACATTATATCCTTTGTTTATGAGAAATTTTGCAAGATAAGCTCCATCTTGACCAGAAATACCAGTTATCAACGCTTTCTTCTTTTTCATACAATCTATTATAATCTAACTCGACTATTATTATTTTATTTTTTGGTAAAGCAAAATATTATCAATTTGAAATATAAACTAGTATATAGCTAATTCTCATGAAAAAAAATAATAATAAATTTAAAGTCTTTTCTTTTTATAGGTTTACTGAATTACATAAAAAAAATCAAATTAAAGACCTTCTTTCAAGATTTTGTGAGGATATGGAAATCAGGGGAACGATACTGCTAGCAGATGAAGGTATAAATGGGGTAATAACTGGTAAAAAAAAAGTCCTTGAAGATATTTTAAAATATATCAGAGAGCTACTTCATATTAGAAATATTGAACTAAAAATTAATAGTTCAGACACAATGCCATTTAATAAATTTAAAATAAGACTTAAAAAAGAAATTGTGTCTCTTGGAAAAGTTAATATTGATGTTAATAAATTTAGAGGTAAATATTTAAAACCTGGCGATTGGGATAAAGTTATCAGTGAGAAAGATACTAAGGTTATAGATGTTAGAAATATATATGAAATAAACATCGGAAAATTTAGACATGCGATAAACCCAAATACAAATAATTTTAGAGAATTTCCTGGCATTGTAAAAAAATTAAATTTGAAAAAAGATGATAAGATTGCAATGTACTGTACCGGTGGAATTAGATGCGAGAAAGCTTCTGCATACTTGAAATTTAATGGATTTCATAATGTAAACCAGCTTAAAGGGGGAGTAATTAAGTACCTAGAATATCATTATAAAGAAAAAAAAAGTTCTTTATGGAAAGGAGAATGCTTTGTATTTGATAAGAGAGTGAGTATTAACAGAAAGCTTAAGAAAGGTAGTTATGATCAATGCTATGGCTGCAGGCAACCAATTACACAGAAAGAAAAGGCTTCAAAGCATTATAAAAAAGGAGTTTATTGCCCATATTGTTTCAATATGAGAAGTAAAGGGCAACTTAAAAGATTACAAACAAGACAGAATCAAATAGATAGAGCTTTAAATAAAAAAATAAAAAATCCATTCCTTAATTAAGAAAATTCTTGTGTAATAATTTTTTAATTCATCTGATTTAATAAAAACTTAATTATATCGTCAATCATTTGATTAATTGTTTTTTTTGGTGACCAACTAAGATCTTTTTTTGCTTTATCAATATCGGCCCAAAACTCTCCCAAATCACCTTCTCTTTTAGGCTCGATACGTAACTTTATCTTCTTTTTAAGAGCCTCTTCAAATAAATTTATAATTTCTAAAACACTAAAGCATTTACCAGATCCAAGGTTCCATATGTATAAACCTTTGTTTTCATTTATATAATTCAATGCTTGAACATGCCCTCTAATTAAATCTGAAACGTGTATATAATCTCGTCTACCGGTGCCGTCGATTGTATCATAGTCATTTCCGAAAATTGAAACATAATCATTCTGCTCTAAAAAATAGCTCATGATAGCTGGTATAAGATTTTTCGAACTAATAAGATTTTCACCAATGATACCTGACTCATGATACCCTATTGGATTAAAGTATCTCAAAATAGCGACGCTATCTAATTTTTTTTTAATAACATATGTTTCTAATAATCTTTCTACTACAAACTTTGTTTGAGCGTATGGACTCTCAGGAAAATTAATTACTAAATCTTCTTTCCATGGTGATGGATTATTATCACCATAAACAGTGGCTGAGGATGAAAAAACAATATTCTTAACATCATATTCTAATATTGTTTCTAAAAGACAAATTGTTCCTAATACGTTTACTGAGTAATAATCACTTTGTTGGGTATAACTATCTGAAATAGACTTTAAACCAGCAAAATGTATAACTGATTCAATATTATTTGATGAAAATAATTTACTAAGTTCTTTTTTATTTCTAATATCTACTTTTTCAAATTTGAATTTCTTATTTGTGATAGTAGTGATTTTATTGTTTATAGATTGATCACTATTCGATAAATTGTCTAAAATTATTACCTCCTTATTATTATTAAGAAGATCAATTGTGCAATGGGACCCAAGATATCCGCATCCACCTGTTACAAGTATCATTTATTTTTTACGTTTCTTAACAAGATTTTGAATATATTTTGAAAATTTTGGCCAATCTTCAGAGGAGATAATGTAACCAATGCACTTTTTGGACCCACACTTACATAAATGGTCTTTATAATCATTCTTATCAAATTCATAGCCATAGTCATAACATAGTTCATCACCTTTTTTGATGTTTTTGATTGAAGATATCCATATTTCATTATTAATAATATCAACTTCACAATTCGGATTACAAGAATGATTTATATATTTTGCTTTATTGTAACGGACTGAGCCATCTATGTCGTATTTTTTACTTAATTCAAAAATATAAACCGACCCTGTTTTACTTGAGTTTAAATATTTATTTATTCTAATATTTGATCTGCGATCACCTTCTTTCTTTGTAATTTTTTCACCAATGTACTGAATAATTCTTCTATTTTTTTTAATATTTGTAGTTGCAAATACCCCATGACCATGAACTTTTGATCGCCTAACTCTCCACATTGTTATCCCTACTGAAAATTGATTGTAAATAAAATCCTACTGGTAAAAAATATATTACATTTATCCAGTTATTAAAAAAGTTTAATGTTGGCAAGAAAGGAAATAACGTTAAAGCAAAACAAGAAATAATACAAACCTGATAATTTGAAAGTGAGTTAAATTTTATTTTAAATAGACTTAGAAAATGAATTAAAATTTTTTTAAAAAAATAAATCATTAGAAAAATTATAAAACTAATACCAATAATCCCTGTTTCAGCAAGAATTTGAATATAAGTGTTATGTGGATGTGTTGAACACGATAAATGATTAATTAGATACTTATCTTTACTGCAAAATTTTCTAAAATTATTTGGTCCAACGCCAAACAATTTATTATCCTTAAACATTAGCCATGCTGATTTAAAATGACTTTCGTGTTGTGGTGATAGAAGATAAATTTTATTGCTATTCTCACTTAATCCTAACTGAGAAATAGTATAATCATAATTTCGTTGTTTTATATCTGGATTTGAAAAAGAAATAATGATGATTACAAATAATGACGTTAATAATGCGACTAATCTCAAAACTCTAAATTTATTAAGAAAAGCCAGTATAAATAAAGTGGATACCATCATCAAACCTAAAGCAGTTCTTTCTCCTGTCAAATAAATGAGGGTATCAGTTAATATCAATAAAATTCCAATTACTACGTAAAGGGTTTTACTCTGATTGAAAAAAATTATCAGTAACGCGAGAAGAAGTGGAAATAACCTTGAAATATATGCACCTAAAACAAGTTTCTGGTTAAAAGGTAAAGACAACCTATCATCGTTAATTTTTAAATTATTAAAAATATGCTCACCAGCATAAAATTGGTAATACCCGTCTAAAATTGCAATTAAAAATGAGATACTAATAGCTATTAAAAAATTTTTAATAAAATTTGGATTTTTATCAATTACATACCAAACAGCTAAAGAAAATAATCCATATCTAAAATAAAAAGTTGAACTTCTGAGAGAAAAATCCGTATGGTCTGAAATAATTGATGATAAAATAAGATATAAATAAAAAAGTAAAAAAAATAGCGTAAAGTAATTAAATAAGTATTTCCTTTCATTGTTTGAATAGAGAATATAAAGGAAAATAACTGATGATATTGAGAGGAATAAGTCAGGTAGAAACGAGCCAGTTAATAAAAAAAAAGGAATAAAATAAATAAAGAAACTTAGTATTTGGTAATCTTTAAAATAAGTAGTCATAAATATATGATTAATTCTTAAATCTTTTCTGGAATTACTAAAGCCTCAACTTTTAATTTATTTTTTCTATCAATTAGAAAAAATTCTAATTTTAATTCTTTTTCATTTAAAAGTTTATTTGGCAATAGACATGAAAAGTTTATTTTCCCATTCAAATATACAATTTTTGTATCGCTTAAGATTTTTCCTACATTACGAATATAGTATTTTACTTCTAAGTGGCCCTTATCAGATATCCTACTAAAATAATTATTTTGAACGTCAGTTCTAAAGACAAATTTAAGCTTTTCATCTTTACCTATTCGTTTTTTGATACTAGTACCCTTATTGGCTGAGTGAATAAAAAATGAAGGGTAAATGTTTCCCTCATACTTTTCTTTTCGTTGATTTGAAGAAACCATATTCGAAAAGTAATTGCCAAGAGTGTCATTTCCTACAATAAAAAGAAGGAAAATTAAAAATAAAGTACAGCCTATAGATAAGATTATTGTTACATAAGAGTCATTTGGAAATAGCAGTATTTGTTCATTAAGTATGTGCAAAGGGGGAATGGAAATAAGTGTAAAAGGATTAAACGTTACCCAGTTTCCTCTTATTTCAAGCAATAAGAATGAGGGCATCCATATAATTGGTGTTAAAAAGAATAATAGCCTCCACATTACTCTTATTATGCTTCTGCACAGAGCATTCAATGATCTGATGATGCTCAATGTAATTACAATCGGAGATAATAAAATAAAGCTAACAGTTTGTAATAATATAATTTCTAAACTGTTAACGAATGATATTAGTCCAAGTGGGAAACACAAAATATAAATTGATATTAGATACTGACAAACGAAAATTGACATTGAGGCAAGTAAAATATATTTTAAGTTTTCTCTATAACTCTCAAAGTTCCATCCACCAAAATGAATTACGCTTGTAAGGGCAACCCAAGATGAAAATGCGCTACTAAAATATAATCTATATACACCCAAGTCTTTACCAAGAAAAGTATTCCAAAGTATTGTTACAAGATAAATAAATATACAATTAAAAAGTAAAAAAAATAAAAAATTAATTAGTGTTGGCCCTCTTTCTCCTCTTAAAATATAATTATTTAATGTTTTTAAGTTGATCATTAATAAATAGCTTAGATACCTTTATTTACTAAAAAATTTACTAATTTTTTTAAACCCATTCTTTCAAGAATATTCCTAGTGTTTTTTCTAATATTTCTTCCAATCACTGAGTTTTGTAACTTATTTGTCATGCTTGCGATATATTTGAAAATGTAAAATTTTGCTGAAAAAGTTATATCATTACTTGTAAGTTCACTTTGATAGAAATTTCTAGCTCTCGACATAGTATTTATATGACGATATTGTTTATGATCTTTACTCTCAAAAATGAAATAATAGTTCTTATTAATAAAATTTTTATAATTTTCATTATAATCACATTTATCTATTGCTTCATTTCTCCCTTTTTCAACCCAGGCCGCAGGGTCCTCATTATTTGTTGATTTGCCGCCATGAATTTGATGAAATGTTCCTTCTGTTTCTATTTGTATAATTTTATTACTGCTCTCAATTACCCTTTTAAAAAATTCAGGGTTGCAAAAACCACCACCAGGTAATGACAGTTTCTCGTCATAGCCACCAATTTCTTGAAACAAATTTATGGGGATACAAAGACAATTTGATTCAGCTTGTATTGCATTTGGCCCTCTATTTGATCCAGCTGGAGAAGAAATTTCATATAAGCTTGACTTATTTTTTGGCCACTGGACTTTTTCAAGCATTCTATCTTCTACATCCTGATTATATCCTTCATTTGCCGAAATCGCCTGCTTATTCCAACCGAGATGGTAAGCTGGGACTGTTAGAATAGTGTTTGGCTCATTTTTCAGATGATGAGAAAAACTATTTAAGATTCCATTTGACCAAATTCTTGCTCCATCAATGCATATTATTAAATTTTCAGCTTTTGCTTTTGATGCCGCAAAATTAATTGCATAACATGGACTTGGTCTAATTTCATCAGGTATTAGATTCCTAATATTAGGCGCGATGGGTAAAAGTTTATTTTCATCAATAATTTTTCCACCATTTTGAACTAAAATTATTTCGTAATCTTCGGTATCAAATTTTTGGTAGTAGGGAGAAACAGAAAAAAGTGTTCTTGGAATTTCTCTCTCCATGTTGTAACTTAAGATGATTATTGAAAACTTCATATTATTTTTTCCAACCAAGAATATCTATACTCATGTAATTCCTTAAGCAAATCTGAACAATCTTTTGGAATTTGTTCATCATTAATACTATTTTGATTTTGTAAATCTTGATAAAAAAAACTTAATCCCTGATGAATATTAAGTTTACTTTTAATTTTTTTTTCTAGATGATTAATAAGCAAAGAAACCTCTATCTTATAAATATTATGCAAATTAGAAAAATAAACTAGTGGAGAATTGTTTCGTTTTATAATTTCAAATAGTTTTTGATTATAGTTTAACCAAGATTCAAAACCTTCATCGATCTTTATAATCTTTTGTCTTTTTGTAATTGACATAGCAACTTGTATTGGATGTCTATATGTGCCAACAAAATGAAAATTATATTTTTCATTAAGATTTGCACTATTAAATCGCAGAGTATTGTAAATCTTGGATCTTTAAAACCTATGCAAGCGTTATTCCCAGTTTTTTTTGCATTTTCAAGATAGTATAAATACATTTTAATATCTTTTTCTGAAATACTATAGTTGGTATTTGCTTTTGCTGTAAGCCAAGTTAATCCAGCTGAAGATAAAATATTATCGTTAACCTCAACAATAGTATTAGCTTCTTGGTTACCTCGTTTATTAAATCTATTAAATTCGTTTGACTCGTGAAAATAAATGCCCGAATGCTTTAGAATTCCAGCTAAAGATGACGTACCTGACCTATGCATGCCCATTACTGCAACAATATCAATCATTTATTTTAATCCAGCCTTTTTAAGCCTTTTGCTTTGTGCTTCTAATACTTCTTTATTGATCTCTCTTTCAGATGTGGCTGAAAATACTGCTGCTGATCGAGAGGTATCGTATTTTGCATTTACTTTTGAAGTCACATAATAACTTGCAAGAGATATTCTTGGGCCCATTTTTACATCTTCACAAAGTCCATGCCAGTTATAACCCGAGACATTAAATAAAATTAATTTTCCAGCTATTGGTTTAATCACATGGTCTGGATTCCCAAATGGTGGATCAATTTCTTCTGAAGCTCTGTTCCAAAAACCAAGAGAACCGCCTTCGAAATCATCACCTTGAGATGTTAAAAATAGTATTGCATTTATATATCTTAGAGAGTCCATTTTAGGATGAATTGCATAATCTAAATGTGGATCAAGCCTTCCTCCAGAGTTACTAATATGTATACCGCCACCATGCAAACCCACATCAGGTATCAGCTCAGTTTTGAATTTTTTTGAAATTGCTGCAACTAATTCTGGGTTTACTAAAAGTGAAAATATTTGATATAAGTAGGGGCCAAAATCGTTCCAAGAGTTATTAGTCATTTTGTTCTCTAATGGTGTATTATAGTTTACCCACGATTTATTTTTTTCATTTTGAATACTTTTTATCTCAGAGATAATATTTTTTGTCCTTTCAGGTTCCAAGAAAGTTTCTATTTCTACCCATTCATGCTGTTGATTTTGAGAGAGGTTCGACTCATTTATTTTATTGATATATTTTTTCAAATCGTCCATAACTTACTTATTAAGTTCGTTTAATCTTTTAATCATATTTTGTTGCTCAGACTCCCCAATAAACTTGTCATAATCTGGGTGACTAAATAGATGTAAATGATATATTTTTTTTCTCCATTTATCATTATAATTCACTAAATTTCTATTTTGAGAGAATTTTTTATCTTTATTTATTTCATTAAAATCACGTATAGCTTTAAGTTGACCAGTATACTCGTTATACATTTCAATCTCAGTACCAACTGTATCGTCAAAATAACAGTAAACTCTGGGTAAAAAATATTTTATCTCTGCACTTAATAGCTTGAATGAGTCGATTGTGCTACTGTAATAGTCTAGATCATGCATTATACAAGCAATTGGTGCAGGTTGATATTTTTCAAAAAAAGTTGCAACTGTATCTTTAACATCTCCAATAATAAGTTTTGATTTCGTCAGTTCTTTTTTTAAATAGTTTTCATCCATCTTATATTGCCCAGCTTGAAACCAATACTTTAAGTCTAGTTGACTTTTAGGTGAGAATAGACCTGAACCCAGATCAAAGCCATAA
>MDTB01150648.1_pt1 | contig 14498 bp, 13 predicted proteins | sample 811161 | NCBI WGS metagenome assembly MDTB01 (sample SAMN05326650, study PRJNA326480) | marine metagenome | isolation source: seawater | place: Mediterranean Sea | collected 2009
CTTGCTTTGCTGCACAAGTGTACCGAAGGCCTCGGGCGCAGATGCTGTATTCATTGATGTTTGTCGGCTTTGCAACACTACGAGAAGCGCAGGCTAACAGTGCTTTTCTCGGAACAAAAAGACCCTGTTGCTATATGCTTACGCCCGCAGCAATTGATAAGGACAGTCGTGGACGTTTTGTGTTTGGATCTGGAGGGAGTGTTGGTGCCAGAGGTCTGGCAAGCGGTCGCTCAAGCAACTCAAGTGGACGGCTTACTCAAGACCACTCGAGATATACCGGTTTACGAAGACTTGATGAATTATCGCTTGCAGTTACTCGAGGAGCACGACATCACGTTGTCCGACATTCAACGGCAAATAGCGATGCTCAAGCCCTTGCCGGGAGCGTTTGAGTTTCTGCAATGGGCGCGCTTGCACTTTCAGGTCGCCATTATCTCAGACACGTTTTACGAGTTTGCAGTTCCGTTAATGGCGCAGTTGAACCAGCCGTTTTTGTTGTGTCATAAGTTAATTGTCGAGGCGGATCGGATTCAAGGTTTTAAGCTGCGGCAAACAGATCCGAAACGGCACTCGGTGCGAGCGTTTAAGTCGCTGGACCTGCGAGTTATTGCTGCGGGTGACTCTTTCAACGACGTGTCGATGTTAGAAGAGGCAGATTCAGGGATCTTCTTTCAGGCGCCATCGAATGTACGCGAGTTGTATCCCCAGTACCCGTTGGCGCATAGCTACGCGGAGCTTCGAGACCTGATTAATCGGTCCTAGCGGTTGTGCTGGGAGTAGCTGCGGCGCAACCGTCGAGTGATGGCTGTGCCAGCAAGGTACAATATGCGAACGTGAATTTGCGTGGCGCTAGATGTCTGCCTGACGTACCCGCTAGGTTAACAACAGAGAGGAAAAACTAATGAGCCAAGGTGCTAAATTTCGAGCAGCGTATGCTAACGAAAAGCCATTGCAGATCCCTGGAACAATTAACGCTTACACAGCCTTGATGGCAGAGCGTGTGGGATACAAGGCCATTTATTTGTCTGGTGGTGGAGTGGCGAACGCATCCTACGGGTTACCCGACTTGGGTATGACTTCGCTAAACGATGTGCTAGAGGACGTTCGCCGGATCACCTCGGCGACGCAGTTGCCGTTATTGGTGGATATAGACACCGGTTGGGGTGGCGCCTTTAACATCGCGCGCACCGTTCGGGAAATGACTCAAGCGGGTGCTGCAGCTGTGCATATCGAAGACCAAGTGGCGCAGAAGCGCTGCGGCCATAGGCCCAACAAAGCTATCGTCCCTATTGCAGAAATGGTTGATCGCATTAAGGCCGCGATGGACGCGAAAACCGATGCGCAGTTTGTTGTGATGGCACGGACCGATGCTTTGTCAGTGGATGGGTTCAATGCGGCTGTAGATCGGGCGGGGGCTTTTGCTGAGGCCGGTGCTGACGCGATTTTCGCGGAAGCTATGACCGATATCGCGATGTATGAGTCTATTGTTGCTGCTGCTGCGGTTCCGGTATTGGCAAACCTTACCGAGTTTGGCCAAACGCCGCTGTACACGACGCAAGAGCTAGCCGCGGTTGGCATTGATATGGCGCTTTATCCGTTATCAGCCTTCCGCGCCATGAATAAAGCGGCGCTTAACGTTTATCAAGAAATTCGTAGCGAGGGCACCCAAGCGGCGGTCGTCGATAGCATGCAGACGCGTATGGAACTGTATGATTTTTTGGGTTACCACGAATATGAGCAGAAGCTAGATCAACTCTTTGCCGAGCAGGAGGGGTGAAGCTGTTCACTGAATAAAGTAGGTAGGCTAAGCTGCAGCACACGAGGGAACATTAAGGAGGCTCGTTATGGTTGATAAGAAGTTGGGCGGCGCCGGATTACGCGGCCAAAGCGCGGGCAGCACCGCATTATGTACTGTGGGTGTCTCCGGCACCGGTCTTACCTATCGCGGTTACGACATTACCGACCTGGCAGAAAATGCGTGCTTTGAAGAAGTTGCGTTTCTAATTTTTCATGGCCACTTACCAAACCAGCAAGAGCTTGACGATTATCGCGGCGTGCTGATGTCGAACCGAGAACTGCCAGCTACTTTGCTCGAGGTGCTCGAGCGAATCCCGGCCTCAGCTCACCCGATGGATGTGATGCGCACCGGCTGCTCTATGTTGGGTAATCTTGAGCCAGAAGGCGATTTTGGTAATCAGCAGAAAACTGCCGACCGGCTGCTCGGCGCGCTGCCTGGCATTATCAACTATTGGTATCGATTCAGTCATGATGGAGTACGGATTGACACAGCCTCTGATGAGCCAACGTTGGCAGGGCATTTCTTGCGCACACTCAGTGGTGCGTCACCGAATGAGCTGCACCAGCGCGTGATGGATACGTCGTTGATTCTCTACGCTGAGCACGAATTTAATGCGTCAACATTCACTGCCCGGGTTTGTGCGTCGACATTATCAGACATGCATTCGTGTGTGACCGGTGCGATTGGTTCTCTGCGTGGGCCTTTGCACGGCGGTGCGAATGAAGCGGCAATGGAGCTTATCGAGAAGTTTTCCACACCGGAGGAAGCCACTGCTGGTGTGCGGGGTATGTTGGAGCGTAAAGACAAAATCATGGGTTTTGGTCACGCGATCTACCGCACTAGTGATCCTCGAAATGTCATCATCAAACAATGGGCTGAGAAGCTCGCTGCAGATGTTGGCGATACAGTGCTGTATCCCGTGTCCTGTGCAATTGAAAAACTCATGTGGGATGAGAAAGAACTGTTCGCTAATGCTGACTTCTTCCACGCTTCGGCATACAACGCCATGGGCATCCCAACCAAGCTGTTTACACCGATTTTCGTATGTTCGCGGGTATCTGGCTGGACTGCGCATGTAATGGAGCAGCGTGAGAACAATCGCATCATTCGACCGAGCGCCGACTACACCGGTGCTGATCCACGAGTGGTAACGCCGATTGCGCAGCGCTAGAACCCTAATGCAACAAGCTGGTTTGCCTATTATCCCCTAGGCCGGCGGGGGTACGCGGACTGAGCCCTGCATGATGACCCTTGCGCTGCGACTCATACTGGCGCAGTGAATGGTCCAGGCACCAGCCACGTTTTCGGCTTCGGCGCCCACTCGAAGAGTGCCGGATGGGTGGCCGAAGCGAACGCTATTAGGTTCGCCAGTTTCCGCTGCAAGGTTAACTAAGGTGCCCGGAATAGCCGCTGCTGCGCCAATGGCAACGGCGGCGGTACCCATCATTGCATGATGTAACTTGCCCATCGACAAGGCGCGCACGAGTAAATCAATCTGTTCAGAGTTAACGGCCTTGCCGCTGGACGCTACATAGCTCTGCGCGGGCGCGACGAATGCGACTTTTGGTGTGTGTTGTCTTGCAGCGGCTTCCTCGGGGGATTGAATTAAGCCCATCATCAAAGCACCGGCAGTGCGAATTTTTTCAAACTTTGCCAACGCGTCAGCGTCTGAGTTGATGTCGTCTTGTAGTTCGGTGCCGCGATAACCGACTGCCTCAGCGTTGATAAAGATCGTTGGGATACCGGCGTTGATCATAGTTGCGTCCAGAACTCCAACACCTGGCACCTCAAGCGCATCGATTAGGTTGCCGGTTGGAAACAAAGCCTCGCGCGCGGTATCGACAGGCTGCATAAAGTCCAGTGCCACTTCGGCGGCGGGGAAGGTAACCCCGTCTAGCTCAAAGTCGCCGGTTTCTTGCACTCTACCGTCTGTCATTGGTACGTGGGCGATAATGGTCTTAGCAATATTAGCTTGCCAAATTCGAATCTCGGCGACGCCGTTTTGCGGTACTTTTTCGGCCGCGATGAGTCCTTGTTCGATAGCAAAAGGACCCACTGCCGCAGATAGGTTGCCACAGTTACCACTCCAATCTACAAAGTCTCGGTCAATGGCGACCTGGCCAAACAGATAATCGATGTCATGCTCGGGCTGCTCGCTTGGCGCGACGATGACGGTTTTGCTGGTGCTTGAGGTGGCGCCACCCATACCGTCGATCTGTTTTTCGTAGGGGTCAGGACTGCCGATGACTCGCTGCAGAAACTTGTCGCGCTCAGCGCCGGGACGTTGCGCGGCTGCGGGCAAATCCGATTTGTTGAAGAACACACCTTTGCTAGTGCCGCCGCGCATATAAGTCGCGGGTACTGAAATCTGTGGAGGGAAATTTTTCGCCATGTTTGTCCTCAGCCAAGCCTCGGTTTAAGTCCCTGCGGTATTATTTTGCAGAAAGTCCTCGGCAAAGCGCTGCAAGACGCCGCCGGCGTTATAAATAGAAACCTCCTCAGCAGTGTCAAGTCGGCAACGTACAGGAATAGTTAGTGCCTCGCCGTCACGTCTGGTCATGGTTAATTCAAGGCTGGCGCCGGGATTAACCGTTCCGACAACGTCAAAACTCTCGCTACCGTCTATGCGGTAGGTATGACGACCTTCGCCGTCGACGAATTCCAAGGGCAGTACGCCCATGCCTACCAAGTTGGTGCGATGAATGCGCTCGAAACCCTCGGCAACAATTGCTTCCACACCGGCCAGACGCACGCCTTTTGCCGCCCAATCTCGGGATGAGCCTTGGCCATAGTCTTTGCCAGCAACAATGATCAGTGGTTGTTTACGTTGCATGTAGGTTTCTATTGCTTCCCACATCCGAACGACACTGCCCTCTGGTTCAAGGCGCGCCAACGACCCTTGTTGCACCTCGCCATTGGTTTGCACCATCTCGTTGAGCAGTTTTGGATTCGCGAACGTTGCGCGTTGAGCTGTAAGGTGATCGCCCCTATGGGTGGCGTAGGAATTAAAGTCTTCCTCCGGCAGACCCATACTGTGCAAGTACTCGCCAGCAGCGCTGTCCAATAGGATCGCGTTCGATGGTGATAAGTGGTCGGTCGTAATATTGTCACCAAGCACCGCAAGTGGGCGCATATCGCTGAGACTGCGCTCGCCGGCCAATGCACCTTCCCAATACGGTGGACGGCGAATATAGGTGCTTTGCTCTCGCCACTGATACAACGGATCTGTTTCTTCGGTAACGTCTTTCAACGAAACAAACATAGGGTCGTAGACCGCGCTAAATTGCTCTGGTTTGACCGCCTTATTAACGATTTGGTCAATTTCCTCATCGCTGGGCCAGATGTCTGCGAGTCGCACAGGCTCACCTTTTGCGTCCATACCAAGCACATCTTGCTCAATGTCAAAACGGATTGTGCCGGCTATGGCGTAGGCGACCACGAGAGGCGGTGACGCCAAAAAAGCCTGTTTCGCATGGGGATGAATGCGGCCGTCGAAATTTCGGTTGCCGGACAAAACCGCAGTAGCGTAAAGATCACGGGAAATTATTTCTTCCTGTATCACCGGGTCTAATGCACCGCTCATACCGTTACAAGTGGTGCAGGCGAAGCCGACGATGCCGAAACCTAGTTTCTCCAACTCTGGAAGTAGTGCGGCTTCTTCGAGATATAACTGCACCGCTTTGGAACCCGGAGCCAGTGACGTCTTAACCCAGGGTTTGCGTGTTAAGCCTCGTGCATTGGCGGTGCGTGCCAGCAATCCAGCGGCAATAACGTTGCGCGGGTTGCTGGTATTGGTGCAACTGGTGATGGCGGCGATGATGACGGCGCCGTCTGGCATCTGGTCCTCCGTTTGCTCGATCGCGGCACTGATACCGTGTTCTGCCAGAGCGCTGGTGGGTACTCGTCGATGGGGATTGGACGGGCCGGCTATATTGCGGCAGACGCTGGATAGATCGAAGCGCAACACTCGCTCGTAGTCTGCTTGTGCCATGGCTTCAGCCCATAAGCCGGTTTGTTTCGCGTACTGCTCGACCAACTGCACCTGCGTATCCTCACGACCGGTAAGACGCAGATAGTCCAGCGTGTGCTGATCAATGTAGAACATCGCGGCGGTGGCGCCAAACTCAGGCGTCATGTTGGAAATGGTCGCCCGATCGCCCAAAGTTAGTGCGGCGGCGCCAGTACCAAAGAATTCTAGATAGGTAGAAACCACACCTTCGGCGCGAAGAAACTCGGTTAGCGCGAGCACGATGTCAGTGGCGGTAATGCCTGGCTGGCGCTGCCCAGTCAATTCGACGCCAACAATATCAGGTAGGCGCATGTACGAAGCGCGACCGAGCATGACGCTTTCAGCTTCCAGGCCGCCAACGCCAATAGCGATCACACCCAACGCATCTACATGGGGAGTGTGACTGTCGGTGCCAACCAAAGTATCGGGAAAGGCCACGCCGCTCTGTGCATGTACCACTGGCGACATACGCTCAAGATTAATCTGATGCATGATGCCATTGCCCGGTGGAATCACATCGACATTCTTAAAAGCTGTTTTGGTCCAATTGATGAAATGAAATCGATCGTCATTGCGTCGATCCTCTATAGCGCGGTTTTTTTCGAACGCATCTTTTTCGAAACCCGCGTGTTCTACAGCGAGGGAGTGGTCGACGATGAGTTGGGTAGGAACCACCGGATTTACCTCCGCAGGATCGCCACCTTTGGCGGCGATTGCATCTCTGAGGCCGGCTAAATCCACCAGCGCGGTTTGGCCAAGGATATCGTGGCAGACCACGCGGGCTGGAAACCACGGAAAGTCGAGGTCGCGCTTGCGTTCAATCAGCTGCTCAAGAGCAGGATTTAGTATCTCCGGGTCGCAACGTCTTACAAGATTCTCAGCCAACACTTTGGCGGTATACGGCAACCGCGAATAAGCGCCTGGTGCCAATGCATTCACTGCCGCTGCAGCGTCGAAAAAATCCAGATCCGTGCCCGGTAAAGACTTGCGAAAGTGTGAGTTCATAGTTCCCCTCAGGATAGTGTTAGGGCAGTGATCGGCGCATGGTTAGATGCTGCAGACCTGCTTCGTCAAATGTATCGCCAGTAGCCGTAAAACCGTGTTTCGCATAAAAGTCTTTGGCGTCCGTTTGCGCGTGGAGAAAAACATATTTAGCTTCGTTATCTGCCGCGGTCGCAACGATGTGGTCTAACAGCGCGGCACCAACACCTTGGCGGCGTTGCGACTGCAATACGGCCATGCGGCCAATTTGACCGTCTGCGGTGAGACGCCCACAGCCAATAGCTTGCCCGCTGCTGTCATACGCCAAAAAGTGCCGGTGGGATGAATCGTTAGGGTCAAGCTCGTCAGTAAGCGCAATGCCCTGTTCCTCGACAAAGACCTGCATTCGCAGAGCCATGAGCACGTCTTTGTGGGTACTCCAGCTGACCTCGGTGGCGATAACGCTCAAATTCATCAGTCAAAGGGCTTTTCGGCCAACGCTGTGGCGACGCCGATGTAGTTGTTTGGGGTCAGGTCGCGGAGTTCTGCCACTGCTGCTTCTGGAAGTTGTAACTCCGTTAGTAGTTCGGCAAACAAGGGCGCTGATAAGCGCCGGCCGCGCGTGGCCGCTTTGAGCTTTTCGTAAGGTTCGGCGATTCCATATTTACGCATTACCGTCTGCACTGGCTCGGCTAATACCTCCCAGCTCTGCGCCAGATCAGCGGCAATTACGTCGCTGTTGACGTCTAGGCGCGATAAGCCCTTTACAGTGGCTTGGTAGGCTATGGCGCAATGCGCAAATGCGTTACCGATATTGCGTAAGACCGTGGAGTCCGACAAATCTCTTTGCCAGCGTGACACGGGAAGTTTCTCAGCCATGTGGGCAAGCAAAGCGTTGGCGATACCCACGTTGCCCTCCGAGTTCTCAAAGTCAATGGGATTAATCTTATGCGGCATGGTCGAAGATCCGGTTTCGCCTTCTACCTTAATCTGCTTAAAGTAGTCGTTGGATATATAGGCCCAAATATCACGATCGAAATCTAGCAGAATTTGATTGAGGCGTATTAGGCAGTGGAATATCTCAGCAAGATAGTCGTGCGGTTCGATTTGCGTAGTCCAGGGGTTGTTCGTTAACCCAAGTGAACGTATGAAATCGCCAGACACTTGAATCCAATCTACACTCGGATAAGCACTTAGATGGGCGTTGAAATTACCTACCGCACCATTAAATTTGCCCATTATCTCTATCTGACTGAGCTGTGAACGTTGTCGCTGTAATCGTACCGCGACGTTTTTCATTTCTTTGCCCAGAGTAGTCGGAGAAGCCGTTTGGCCGTGAGTTCGAGACAACATGGGCCTGGCTGAATGGGCTGAGGCTAGGTCCTCAATCGCAGCGATCAATGTGTCTATATGCGGCATTAACACCTCGGCAATGGCTGCTTTTACCATTAATCCGTAGGCGGTGTTATTGATGTCCTCGGACGTGCATGCGAAGTGAATCCACTCGCTTAAAGGCGCTAACGTATCGCGCTCATTAAAGCGTTCTTTGACGTAGTACTCGACTGCCTTAACATCATGGTTAGTAGTTGCCTCGAATTGCTTGATGCGCAATGCTGCAGCCTCGTCAAAGTTAGCAATCAGTTCGTTGACAAATTGTTTATCGTCGTCGCCGAGGGCTGGCATCTCAGCGATGGTGGTCAAGTCACCAAGAAACGCCGCCCAACGGCATTCAACCTCTGTTCGGTACTTCATTAAACCGAATTCGCTACAGATGCTAGCGAGGGCGTCCACTTTGCTACGATAACGACCGTCTACTGCCGAAATGGCATGAATGGAATCAGATTGCGACATAGGCTGCAGGCTCCAAGGGCCGTTATGAGGTAAAGGTTCGCTGACAAAGGTCAATGCAGCCGCCACCAAGCAACTGCTCATCCTGATAGAAGGCTATGTATTGACCTTCTGCTACTGCACGTTGCGGCTGGGTAAATCGCACCAACAGCTTACCGTTACAGGCGTGCTGAACGTGACATTGCTGGTCCTGCTGGCGATACCGAACCTTTGCATTGCATTGCAAAGGCAAACTTATGTTCTGTAACCAGTTAACGTCTACCGCGTGTAGCCACGTGCTAGTTAGCGCGCTTTCGTCCTGGGTAATCTCTAAACGATTGCCGGTCGGATGTTTTGCCGCGACGTACCAAGGCAACTCTGATCTGCCTGGCTTGCCGCCGATGCTCAAGCCCTGACGCTGCCCAATGGTGTAGTAGTGCAAACCTTGATGCTCGCCAAGTGTTCGCCCTTGGGCATCGGTAATTGGGCCGGGTCGGTCTTTGATGTAGGTCCCTAAAAAGTCAGCGAAGCGCCTCTCACCGATAAAGCAGATGCCGGTGCTGTCTTTTTTTCGGTGATTTTGTAAACCCAGTTCGTGAGCAAGTTTGCGAACATCGGACTTCAGCCAGTCGCCCAAAGGAAATAGGCATTTTTGTAGTTGTTGTTGCGGCACCGCCTGTAGAAAGTACGTTTGATCTTTGTTGGCGTCGCGCGCTTTTTTGACAATGACGCCAGCCCCGCCCTCATCACGCTGGGCATAATGGCCAGTTGCGATGAAGTCGGCACCAAGACTCTCTGCATAATTAACAAACTGGCGAAACTTAATTTCCCGATTACATAAGATATCTGGGTTGGGAGTTCGCAGCCTTTGGTACTCCTCTAGGAAATGCTCGAACACGTTGTCCCAATACTCTGCAGCGAAGTTAGCGCAGTGCAGCGGAATGCCCAAAACGTCACAGGTAGCCTGAGCGTCTTCAAGATCGGCAATGGCTGTACAGTATTCCGTGCCGTCGTCCTCGTCCCAGTTTTTCATAAATAAACCTTGCACGGCGTAACCTTGTTGCAGCAGCAGATATGCGGCAACGGATGAGTCAACGCCACCGGACATACCGACGATCACTGTGGCGCTTGAGTGATCAGCCGGTGAGTCGGTCTTTGCTGTTGCGGAAGGGTGCATAACTATCGCGCGAGGGTTATTACAATCAGGCCGTGAATTTTACCTCACTCGGCGGGTTCGGTCAGTCAAAGAATGATCCGCGTGGTACAGTTGCGCAAAATCAGGAGCAGTCATGGCGACACACTTCAGTCACATCAATGCAGCTGGTGAGGCCAACATGGTGGACGTAGGCGGTAAGCACGTCAGTGAACGTGCTGCGCTCGCCGCAGCTGTTGTAACGATGCGCGCCGAGACCTTGGCAGCGATCAAAGACAATCAGCTGGCTAAGGGCGAAGTCTTGGCGGTCGCGCGGGTCGCTGGTATTCAGGCTGCAAAACGTTGTTCGGACTTGATACCGCTATGTCACCCCTTGGCGTTGAGCAAAGTACAGGTTGAGTTCGCTCAGCTCTCTGATTGTCAACTTGAGGTTCGTGCGCAATGTCGGGTGACTGGTCAAACAGGGGTAGAGATGGAGGCCCTGACCGCGGTTAGCGTCGCTGCGCTAACCATCTATGACATGTGCAAGGCGTTGGATAAAGGCATGATCATCAGTGACGTTCGCTTATTAGAGAAGACCGGCGGCAAAAGCGGCGATTGGTTGCGAGAGCAGGGTTCTGCGCAACCGGCTCCGTCAACACCGACACAGAAGGAACAGCCCTTCTAATGGTTACGGTGAAATTCTTTGCCCAGCTTCGAGAAACGGCAGGCGTCGAGAGCGTTGAGGTTGCGGCCACAGACCTGGAGCAGTTATACACAGCGTTAGAGCAGCTCTTGGGCTCGGATATCAGTGTGCAGTTGCGCGCGGAGAATGTGCGGGTCGCTGTTAATCAAAGCATAGTGAGCGTCAATACAACGCTGCGAGCGGGCGACGAAGTAGCGTTTTTGCCGCCGGTGACAGGAGGCTGATTTGGACCCTCGAGTACATATTCAGCAAGAGGACTTCAATGTCGCGGACAGCTATGCCGAATTGCGCGATCAGGCTGGCGCGGACGCTGGCGCGATTGTGACGTTTGTCGGCTTGGTGCGTGATCGCAATTCAGTAGCGGGTGATGGCAGCGAAGTGAATACGCTGACCTTAGAGCACTATCCGGGCATGACCGAGAACAGTATCGTGGCGATTTTGAACGACGCGCAGCAGCGTTGGCCGGTACCGTGGGTAAAGGTAATACACCGGGTCGGTGAACTTTGTCCTAAAGAGCAAATCGTGCTGGTAATGGTTGCTTCAGCGCACCGGGAAGCGGCCTTCGCGGCGGCAGAGTTTATAATGGACTATCTCAAAACCAATGCGGTGTTGTGGAAACGGGAACTCACCGAGCAGGGAGAGTCGTGGCTGAAATCCACCGCCGAAGACGCTGCGCGAACGAACAACTGGCAAATTACTAACAATTAGCAATCAACTGCTGGGGCGCGGTGCAGCTAAAGCTTCACAGTAGGGAAGTTGCACAGCGAGAGCGCGCCGATTATTCTCTTGCGCTTTCGCGGAAGGGGGATTTTCGTCGAAATAAACCAACACGTATTCTGCAGAGAATCGTGAGGCGCGCGTGTTTAGCAATTCCAACCCAAGGACAATGGCAGTTTATGAGCGACCAGCAAAAGATCATCTATACGGAAACAGATGAAGCGCCTCGTTTGGCGACGTTTTCGTTGTTACCTATTATCAAGGCTTTCACTGATGCGGCGGGCGTCCAAGTCGAGACTCGTGATATCTCGTTGGCCGGTCGTATTCTAGCTGCGTTTCCGGAGCGTTTAACGGCAGCCCAACGCATACCCGATGACCTCGCTGAGTTGGGTGAACTGACTCAAGATCCCGGCGCGAACATCATCAAGTTACCAAACATCAGCGCCTCAAACCCACAGATGCTCGCAGCCATCAAAGAACTTCAGGAACAAGGCTACGATCTGCCGGATTACCCCGAAGAGCCAGAAAACGCCGCGGACGCTGAGGTAAAAGCGCGTTATGACGCGGTAAAAGGCAGCGCGGTTAACCCGGTATTGCGCGAAGGTAATTCAGATCGAAGGGCGCCAGCTTCGGTGAAGATGTTTGCGAAGAAACACCCTCATTCGATGGGAACATGGTCGAGTGATTCAAAGTCTCATGTTGCGCACATGCTAGATGGTGACTTTTACGCGTCTGAACAATCCACCGCTATGACCCGCGACGACACTTTGAAGATCGTTTATCAACCGGTGGATGGTGCCTCGCAGGTATTGGCGGACAATATCGCGGTGGAAAACGGCGAATTGGTAGATGCTGCGACAATGCGTAAAAATAGCCTCTGCGCGTTTTTTGACGAGCAAATCGCAAGTACCGAACCAGGGGTGTTGTTTTCGCTGCATTTGAAAGCAACCATGATGAAGGTCTCTGACCCAATCATCTTCGGGCACGCCGTGCGCTCTTATTATCGTGCCGCCTTTACTGCACATGCGGACACCTTCACAGAGCTAGGCGTCGATGCCAATAATGGCGTGGGCGACGCTTATGACAAAATCCAAGCTTTGCCCGCCGCACAGTGCGCGAAAATCAAGGCGGACTTAGACGCCTGTTTGGAAAACGGTCCGGCGCTCGCCATGGTGAACTCTTACAAAGGTATTACTAATCTCCACGTACCAAGCGACGTGATTATCGACGCGTCAATGCCGGCAGCAATTCGTGAGTCAGGCAAGATGTGGGGCGCTGATGACGACTTGCACGACATGAAAGCCGTTATTCCAGATCGTTGCTACGCTGGTATCTACGCTGCGGTCATTGACGATTGCAAGCGCAATGGGGCTTTTGATCCAACCACTTTGGGCTCGGTGCCGAACGTTGGACTTATGGCACAAAAGGCAGAGGAATACGGGTCTCACGACACGACTTTCGAGGCAACCGGCGAAGGGACAATTGCGGTCCTAGATTCCCAGGATAGCGTATTGCTTAGTCACCCCGTCGAGCGGGACGACATTTGGCGTCTGTGCCGAGTTAAAGACGCGCCGGTTCGTGACTGGGTAAAGCTGGCGGTGAACCGGGGTCGGCTGACCGGTGCCCCGTTGGTGTTTTGGCTGGATTCACAGCGCGCTCACGATGCTGAACTGATCAAGAAAGTCGAAGCCTATTTGTCTGAACATGATTTGACCGGCGTCGAGTACAAAATTATGCCGCCTGCAACAGCGACCGAGTATTCGTTGCAACGTATGCGTCAAGGCTTAGACACGATTTCCGTTACCGGTAATGTGTTGCGCGATTACCTTACTGATTTGTTCCCAATTATGGAGCTTGGTACCAGTGCGAAGATGCTCTCGATTGTGCCGCTAATCAATGGTGGTGGGTTGTTTGAAACCGGTGCGGGGGGCTCTGCGCCGAAACACGTACAGCAGTTAGAAGCGGAGGGTCACCTACGCTGGGACAGCCTTGGTGAATTTTTGGCTCTAGCGGCTTCTTTAGAGCACTTGGCCAACACCTATGACAACAGTGCTGCTCGGCTGCTCGCTACAACGCTGGACTTAGCAATTGCTAAGTTCCTAGAGAGCAATAAGTCGCCGTCTCGCAAGGTTCACGAAATAGATAACCGCGGCAGTCATTTTTACCTTGCTAAGTACTGGGCCGAGGCTTTAGCCGAGCAGAATGAGGACCAGGCCTTGCGCGATCGGTTTGCGCGTCTGCATCAGCGTCTTGATGTAAACGAAGCGGCCATTAATGAAGAGCTGTTGGCGGCTCAAGGCGCCGCCGTGGATGTTGGTGGCTATTATGCGCCAAATAGTGAGTTGGCTGCTATCGCGATGCGACCGTCAGCGATATTCAACCAAGCACTGGCGTCCCTATGATCAAAAAGATGCGGAGGACAAAGGCGGCAAGTTAACACTGTCGCAACCATAACTAAGTATCGTTGAGCGTCCTGCTCGCTCGCGCGCAGTTTGGGTTGCTGCTGGGCTGGTAGCCTAGACGCTCAGTTCACTCGACGCATTATCGTGATCGCCTGCCTCTACGATTAACTTGTCCGTCGCGCAGCGGCGAATGTTCTTTGCTTGCAAGCCCTTGTCACAGTGCTGTAGTTCAAACTCTACAAGTTCTCCAGCATTCAAAGTCTTGTAGCCGTCCATGGCGATTGCGCTGTAGTGAGCGAACAACTCAGTCGTATTGTCGTCGGCGACAATGAAGCCATAACCCTTGGCGTTATTAAACCACTTAACAGAACCTTTAGGCATAGAGACTCTACCGTCTTAGTCAAACTGTGTTGCATAAGAGCTAACGAGTCAAGTATGTATTCAGGCGTGCTTGCCGGATTGTTTTGATCCTGCGTTAGGATTGGTCGACGACGCTCTATCAACAGAATTTACACGCTATCATTGGTACTCTGGGTAACTAATGGACAAGGATTGGACGCGAAACGCGACTACAGAACCATGGACTTGAATTATCAGGCAAACGCTGGCGATGATGGTGTAGAAGGTGATCACGACTTAGGCACTGTAGCTGAGATTGCAGAGCCCGAACTTAAAAGACCACCAATGTATAAGGTGATCTTGCTGAACGACGACTACACGCCAATGGAGTTTGTAGTGCATATCTTAGAGTCGTTTTTTTCGATGAATAGAGAGAAAGCGACACAGATAATGCTGGTAGTGCACTCAGAAGGGTCAGCGGTGGTGGGAATCTTTCCTCGAGACATTGCTGAAACTAAATCGGAACAAGTGAACACCTACGCCCAAGAAAATAATCATCCGTTGATGTCCACCGTGGAGATAACAGA
>MDTB01185995.1_pt1 | contig 14497 bp, 14 predicted proteins | sample 811161 | NCBI WGS metagenome assembly MDTB01 (sample SAMN05326650, study PRJNA326480) | marine metagenome | isolation source: seawater | place: Mediterranean Sea | collected 2009
AAAACCACCATACGCTAAGCATTGGTGGTTTACCGATCGCTTTAGCTATTTAACGCCGGCAAGCTGAATTTCAAAACGGCGTACCATTATTACATCAAATAGTATTCTGGTTGTCAACTAAGAATTTACGATAAAGGATGTTTAAAATAATTGATAATTCCAAATTCTTTGGACCTATCATCAAGGCCAAGATAATTTCTCTCATCATCATTAGCATCCTTATATGTGAAGAATATTCTATCCCAAATAGTCAAAATTGAACTATAGTTAGCCTCTCTACTATCTTTTTTAACTGTATGGTGATTTGTGTGATATTTAGGAGTAACTATAAATTTTTCCAGCAAATAATTTATCCTATCTGGCATATTAATATTTGCGTGATGAAACTGATTTGAAGCTGATAATATTATTTCATAAAAAATAAATATTGATATCGGTACACCGATTATAAGTATTAAAACTACTTTAAATATTGATGAGAATATGAGTTCTCCAATATGAAAGCGTAATGAAGTTGTAACATCCAAATGTGTATCAAGATGATGAACTGAATGGAATCTCCAGAAGAAGTCTACAGTATGGTTTATACGATGCCACCAGTAAAACGCGAGGTCTAATAATAATAAACTAATAATAGCTTTCGTTAAAAAACTGTATTCTAGGACATTTAGCAAACCATAGCTTTTTTCATTGATTATAAGAAGGGCAGGTATAATAAAAAAAAGTGTTGGCAGTCTCATAATTATTGTATTTATTAAAGCGATTAGACCATGGAATCCCAGACGCATAATTCTGCTACTACTCCATGCTCTTTGAGGATAATAGCTCTCAATAAATATCATTATGAAAAAAAACACTACAAAAAAAATGAGTTTTAGGTTTGTAAGTAGTTCTATCATATATTTATACTACCATCTATTGGATTAGAGAGTCATTATACAATATACTAAAAAATAATTAATTTTAGGAAAAGCCATGACAAATTCAAATGAGCGACATAGATTGAGTCTTATAATTGCAACTTTAGGACCATCAACAGACAATGAAAAGGAATTAATAACTATGCTAATGGCTGGTATTGCAAGACAATGGACTGACGGAGTAGATATAGCTCGTGTGCTCCATAGCGATGGAGAAGATGTAGCAAGAAGCAGAATTGAAACTTTTAGATCTCAGTCTACTAAACGTAATCTGTCTACTCAAGTATACTTAGACACTGATGATGAAAATATTAACATTGATCAGTATTTAAAATTTGCTAATTCAGTCGAACCAAACATAGTGACTTTCCCTAAATCTATTGGACTTGATAATTTCTCAAAATTGAGAACTAACCTTAGTTCAGAAATCAAAGTCAGCTTAAGATTAAAAGACTCAGATACTTTAGATGATTTAGATAAATATTATGATCATTGCAGCTATGTTATGATAGAGTCTTCTTCACAAGACATAGTTGATAATAAACTCGTGGAGGCTGCAAAATCAAAAAATGTTGAACCTATTTACTTAGCAAAAATGCCTACTTTAATGAAAGGACAAGTTCAGTCTAGAGAAGAAAATTTTGAGATAGGGCACACACTGGAAGAAGGCTTTGATATTGTTGCTTTATATGAAGAGACAGCACAGGGGCCATATCCAGCACGATCAGTCAAGTGTATAGATGAAATTGCAGTTGAATCCGAAAAACTTCGCGTTAATCCTTTTTCTGACCTATTAGATAAAATACTAGGCTTTTTCGGCAAAAAAGCTTAGCCTGGAGGCCAACCAAAAGTTCTCCCTGCTAATATATGCAGGTGTAAATGAAAAACCGTTTGTCCAGCTTCAGCTCCATTATTTATAGCAACTCTATAATCTGATATGTTTTTGTCAGTAGTAATCTTCTTTACAACTATTAACAAATGACCCATTAATTTTAGATCACCATCATCGATAGCACTTAATTTAGTTATAGGTTTTTTTGGTATTACAAGAATATGAATAGGAGCTTGTGGACTGATATCATTAAATGCAAGCACTAAATCGTCTTCATATATTATGTCTGCAGGGATCTTTTTATCGATTATATCTTGAAATATATTATTTGACATACTTATCTATATTCATATTTGCCATATATGAGGCTTTTAATTTTTCTAAATCTTCTGTAGGCATCGCATTTTTGGAATCTTCATTACTTTCAGAGTAATTTTTTTTATATAATTTTCTTAAGATAGCATTAGTTTCTTCTTGAAGCTTTATCAGTTTTTTAAAGTAGAGCAATCCATTAAGTAGAGTTAAAACAATCATTATAAAGAGCAATAGTTGTATAAGTTCCATCATTTCATCTCTTTAATAGTTTCAATAACCTCTTCAACATGTCCTTTAACTTTGACATTTCGCCATACATGTAAAACTTTTAACCTTCGATTTACTAAAAAAGTACTTCTATCAATACCCATATATTTTCGACCATAAAGACTTTTTTCTTTTATTACATCAAACATTTTGCATATCTTTTCATTCTCATCTGAGATTAGTGGAAACTTAAAGGAATATTTATCTATAAATTTTTGATGAGATTTTAAACTGTCTCTAGATACTCCAACCACATTCCATCCTAATTTTTTTATTTTCTTAAGGTTGTCATTAAATTCATTACTTTCAGTTGTACAGCCTGGAGTTAGGTCCCTTGGATAAAAATATATTATTAAATCTTTATCGAGATATTCCGATAACTTAGTCTTTTTATCACTAGATATAATTGCTATATCTTTAATTTTGGTTCCAATATCTATTTTCATAATATATCATCAATTTCGTTTGGCTTTAGCTCCCTAGCTTCATCAATCAATAATATAGGTATATCATTCTTGATTGGATACGCAAGGTTAGATTTTTTACAAATCAACTCATTAGTTTTCTCAAAGTAAATCAAATCATGCCCTGACTTCGGGCATACGAGTATATCTAGTAAAAATTTATCCATACAAAGTATAATCTATCATAATTTATTATTAATAAAAATATTAATGACTTACTTTACCAAAGTAGCTATAATTATTTCATGAAAAATACTTTATCTATAATTTTGGGCTTATTTATATCTATTAATTCACATGCTTTTATGTCAGGTGTTAGTCCTGAGAAAGATGGTGGGCCGAAGTTAGAGATTATCAAAGGTGTTATATATATGGGGCCACCGAATAGTCAAGTGACGGTTGGATATGGAATTATTAAAAATAATACTGATAAGGATTTAACTATAACTGGATTTAGATCGCCAGTGTATGACGAGGTACAAATTCATTCAATGGAATATAGCGATACTGGAACTGCAAAAATGATACATAATAAAAATTTAATAATACCAGCTGGCAAGGAAGTAGTGTTAGAGAGTGGTGGTTCACATATGATGCTAATGGGTCCTAGAAGAGACATTCAAGCTGGAGAAATTGTCAAAATGATTGCTCGAGATAAAATGGAAACTAGGTACATGTTGGATTTAAAAGTTATAGATCCTAGATCTAGTCATGATCATGACCATAATCATGATCATCATATGCACTAGATCCATCTATTAACTGAATTTTTATATTTAATATATTCTTCACCAAATTTATTTTCTAAATACTCCTCCTCAGGGAAAATTACATAGTGCTTAAGAACAAAATAAGTGATCAGTGTAAAAATTATTATATGGATAACGCTTAATATCATTCCAATTCCAATTTGCATTATCAATAAAGCTAAATACATTGGGTTACGCGTTAATGAATAAATCCCATAGTTAATTATTAAATTAGATGGAGACGTTGGCACAGGATCTTCATGATTTTTATTAAATTCCTTTAATGAAAAATAAAAGATAGTCAATGAAAATATTATTAATATCAAACCAATATATGTAGATCGGAAAATATCTAAGATCTCAGGAAGTTCATAGATTTGGAAGTAATACATATTGGACATTGAAAGAGTAAATGCAAGATTAATTGAAAACAAAAAGATAATTGGAGGAAATGAAATTACATTTGCTCTATCTGAACTAACTTTTGGATAATAAAAGAAATGTATCAAAAATATAACTATGAACATAGGAACTGAAGAGAGTAATGATAATTGATAAGCATCTTCAATGATCATTTGGTCATCACCTAAATACCATCTAAAAAATTCATAATAATTGGATAATGAATAAAAAAATAAGATATAGACTAATGTTCTTTTAAATATGTTTAGCAATCTGTAAAAACTCCTCAACTGTTAAATTCTCAGGACGAGAATTAGGATTAATTAATAAAGATTCTAGCATATTAATATCAATATAATCTTTAAGGGATGTTTTAATCATTTTTCTTCTTGCTGTAAAAGCTATCAACACAAGTTTTCTAAATGTAGTTTCATGCTCAGGATTTTTGAATTCATAAGCTTTAGGTGCCATTTTGATATATGATGATTGAACCTTAGGTTTTGGTATAAAAACATTAGGAGATATATCAAATAGTTTTTCCACTTCAAAATATACTTGTGTCATTATACTCAACCGTCCATATGTTTTTGATCCTGGACCAGCTATCATTCTATCTACCACTTCTTTTTGTAACATGAAGTGCAGATCCTTTACTTTTGGAGATATAGAAATGACTTTAAATATAATCTCTGTTGATATGTTATATGGCAAGTTACCTATTATTCTAGTCTCGTTCTGTACAAGATCCATCAAATTACATTTTAATATATCTTCTTGTAATACTTTTACTGAATCGAATATACTAAATTTTTTTTTAAGCAATGGTATCAAATCTATGTCTTTTTCTATTAATGTAATTCTATCAACCTTATCGGCAAGAGGATTAGTTAGCGCTCCTTCACCAGGGCCTATTTCAATGAAGACATCATTTTTTTTTGGTTGTACAGCTGAGATAATTTTCTGGATAATATTTTTGTCATGCAAAAAATGTTGACCATATTTCTTTTTATAGTTTTGCATTACTAATAAACTTTGCAATTTTTATAGCTTCAATAAAACTAGATGTATCTATATTTCCCGTACCAACTAGATCTAGAGCAGTTCCATGATCTACTGACACTCTAGTAATTGGGAGCCCCAGCGTAACATTCACAGTTTTTTTGAAGTTATTAAACTTTATGACTGGCAAACCTTGATCATGATACATTGTCAAAATAATGTCATATTTTTCAATATATTTTTTTAGGAATGCAGTATCAGCTGGAACTGGTCCATCAACTAGAATATTACTCTTCTTTAGTTCTACTATAACAGGAGAAATAATCTTATGATCTTGTTTCCCTAGCATCCCATCTTCACCTGCATGTGGATTAAGTCCCGTTACAAGTATCTTAGGTTTTTTTATTCTAAATTTATTTTTTAATTCACTATGAATAGTTGAAATTGTCCTTTTAAGAGAATTTTTTGTGATATGTTTTGCAACATCTTGAAGTGGGACATGGGTGGTATGGAGAGCAACTTTCATATACGAGTTCATTAACATCATTACAGATTTAGATTTACAAACATCTGCTAAGAATTCTGTATGGCCAGATATTTTATATCCTCCATCATTTAAAACTGATTTACTGATAGGCCCTGTGACCATCGCCTTCGCTTTCTTCTCTAAACATAAAAGAGCAGCAGTTTTTATAGTCTTGATTACATATGTGGCATTCTTTGGATTCAATCTTCCCGGTATATTCTTTGCAGTTAGTTCAATAGGTAAAACATTAACTGTGTAAGCACCCGACTTCGTCTTTGAATCAATACTGTCAAGCACATTAAGTTTAATATGTTTCCTTAGAGTCTTTGCGCTACTTTCAATTAAATATGGATCTGCAATTACTATTATATTTTTAGTAAAGTGTTTCTCAGATAATAATACGCATAGATCAGGACCAATTCCCGCAGGCTCACCTAGTGTAATCAATGTCTTATTCAAATTTAAAACTCTTTTATTTCAATGTATGCTTGATCTTTTAATTTAGCAACCCAATCATCTCTTTCAGCTTTAGCTTTTTTAGCTCTGATCATTTTTGCAATATTGTTTCTAACTAAAGATTTTGTATCATCAACTGATCTTATGTTTTCAACATATAAAATATGCCAACCAAATCTGGATTGGAAGGGATCACTAATTTTTTTCAATGGTGTCTTTTTCATAACTTCTGCAAATTCTTTAACTAAAGCAGAAGGTCTTTGATAACCAAGGTCCCCTCCTTTATAGCCAGAGGCTTTATCATCTGAATATTTTTTAGCATTGAGTATAAATTCATCCATATCTTTAATCTTATTTTTTAAGTTCAATAGCTTGTCTTTGACGATCTCATTAGATGTCATGACATTTGGTGTTATGAGTATATGTCTTACTTTATACTCTGTGACTATAGAAGATGATTTATTAATTGAGTCTACGATATTCAATATATGATAACCTTTTGAACTTTTAATTACTTCGGTATATTTATTATTTAATGGTTTTGAAAGAGCCTCTAAGAAAATATTAGGTAATTTATCTTGATTTATCATACCTATATTATTTATCTCTATATTTAGATTATTGTAATTAACTTTGGTATTATTGAAACCATTTTTTAGTATACTTTGATAAATAGGGTTCACATCACTCATATTTAATTTATTTCCCTCATCTTTTATTACAAATTCAATCAAATCATAGTCAATGTTACCATATTGATTAACATTTTCTCTCTCTATGAAATTTTCAACTTCTTCTTCGGTAACATTCATCCTAGAATAAAATTGCGAGACAAAAAGAGTCTCTACCGTCATTCTATTTCTTAAATTACTTAGAAATTTAGAATAATTTTGGCCCTGTTCAATAAGTTTTTTTCTGAAATCATTCACTGACAGGTTGTTGGATGATGCTAAGCGCTGTAGTTCATTTTCAAGCGCGATATCTGATACCTTAATACCAAATCTATCGGCAGCTTGTACCAAGAGACTTGTTTCAATGAGATTTTGTAAAACTTTATTTATAATTTCATTATCATTTAACGTGTTATATTCTTTCGCAATAATCTCTGGAGATAAATTATCAATCATATCCTGAACCTCTGATTTAAGGATGACTCTATCATTCACTATAGCTATAATTTTATCATTATAGTTAGCAGAGTGAGATGATATAGATATAGATAATAAAATTGTAGCTATAGCTATCGATACAAAGTAACTTTTCATAGTATTAATATTCAAATACATCCTGATATCCTAGAATACCTTCTCTTAGTAATTCTGCCGTCTGATTATTTGATGTAGCAATTCCTTTTGGTAAAAATTCAAAGTAAAAAGCATTGTCTTTTTTAGTTCCATTCCAGTAATCTCTGACAACAAACTTAAGACCGTAGCAGCAACTTTCATATTCAAAACCAAACATCTTTTCTAATGTATCTTCGGCTGCACTTCTTCTATTGTTGAATGAGTAATTGATTTTACCGACTAATGATAATTTATTGTTAAATGGTATTACCGCAGAGAAATCAACTTCTTCTTGTGTTCCTCTTGAGAATCTATAACTCGAGTTGAATATCTGATTTTGTTTTCCGTATGGTCTTTTAAAAGATACTCTTATTTGATTTTTTTCTCCATACCCCTTATTCGTATTAAACTCTGTGTAGCCTGAAAGCTTCCAGTAATCAGACAATCTTGCATAAACTAGACCGAGTATATTTGAAGAATTAGTTGTATCTGTCTCACTATTTGTTAAGTTTACTGATCTATCGTCTAAATAGAATATCTGTCCAATTGTTCCTCTCAATAGCTCATTACCGCTCGCTGTATCAACAACACTAGATGATAATGCTAAAGTGATTTGTTTAGCATCATTGAGCCTATCCTCACCATAAAATTTATTTTCTGAGAATAGATTATATTTCAAATCGTTTTCACCTGCATCAAATATTGGGATGTTTTCCTGATTTGATGCGGGTATGTATAAAAAGTACATCTCTGGCTCAAGTGTTTGTAATATACTGCTAGTTTGCATTTTATCAAATATCATTTTACCTCTGAGACTTAATATAGGTGTTGTATCCGTAATACTGTTATTAGAATTACCTGATAAACTGTATGTTCTATGCTTAATACCTAATTTAGGAGTCAACTCCCAACCAATATTTCTCATTGGATATTCTATTGATGGATAAAGCATCACCCTCGTGCCAGTGGCTTTGTGACTATAGGTATGATCAAAGACGGATATTTCTCCATTAAATTCATATTTGAGTGAATTGTTTTTATCAAAAGATGAATATGTTGCTCTGGCTTGTGGTAATACACTATATTGTTCTTCGAGGTCAGTTTTAACTAACTGATAATCTGTAGCTCTGATTGATGTATTCAATATCCCAAACTTACTATAACCAACTCTGTTTAGAATAAATTCACGAGTAATATGAGTTCTTCCTATTCTGGAGACACTGTTACCAAAATCATCTAAATATGTTAGGTCAGAAATACCACCTATATTAATACTAGAACTAATTAGAGATCCATTCCATTGACCATTATCACCAGGTATAAGTGTATTTTTAAAAACTCTATCATCCCTTAAGGAGTATGCATGACGACTTTTGTTTTTAATATTATCTTTATCCAAATGAGCTAGTTCAATTTCGGTATTAGAATTCTTGGTTTTATAACGAAACTGACCATCAACCATAACTCCTCTTCCGGAATAATTTGTAGGTGTAAATGTGAAATCCATATTTTCAGCAATATTAAAATAATAAGGTGTAGAAATAACTGTTCCACTTTCACCTGAGCTGCCTATGGTTGGTAAAAGAAAACCACTATGCCTATCTCTACTTAGTGGGAAACTAAAAAACGGAGAGTATAAAACAGGAACATCTTTATACTTTAAAAAAATATTATATGAGTGACCTCTATCAATATCTCTATATAAAATAGTTTTTGATGAGCTAATTTCCCAGTCAGGGTTATCTAAACTACAAGTTGTATAACTACTCGGTGTTAAATATACTACACCTTCATTATCTATGAAAAGATCTTCTGATTTACCTCTGCCGGGTCTTTTTTGAGTTGGGAAATTATAAGTTGTGTCCGAGAAGGATACAGTATCATTTTGGCTATTATAGCCACCTTTGCTTGCATAAAGTGATAGATCTTCTGTTAGATATTTAACATTACCATCGGCAGACAGAACACCTGTGTCTGCATTAAAATTAGCTTTATCTGATTTTATTAAATCATCTGCTCTTTCGATTTCCACATTTCCAGTTGCATAAAATATACCAGCCTCATCCTGATTTTGGCTGTCAGATCTAACTTCTAAAGTATCTTCATCAGCGTTAAATAATGTTTTTTGTGATAGATAGTCCTCAAATTCATCATCTATGCATACTGGCAGCTTATTTTTTTTAGTTGCACTGAGGTAATCCATCCTTTTAGCTATTACAATTTCTTGAAATGCATCAATATTCTGCTGTGACTTTTCAACTATAGGCGCGTTTTCATAATCATTTTTAGTATCATCTCCAATTTTAGATATGAGCTTTTCTTGATTATATATTTCCCCGACTTTCTCATTTTTGAAAATTATTGTTATTCGTTTAGGGTCTGTAAAACCAGCCTCATTACGCTTATAAAATATGTAATCCCAACGATTATCATGGAAAATGTCTACAATTGTTGGAGTACCCAGCAAAAACTTCACTTGTTCCTTGCTCAGACCTGGTACTAGTTTACTTAGATTATCACTTTCTAAAAGAACTCCTTGTTCTATAGGCGTTTTATATGCTTTAGGAAGCCACTCAGGACCTTTTTCAAGTAATTCTAATATCTCTTCATCAGGTAATGAGATATCTGGAAAGATAGCTGCGCTCAGAAATAAGCTATTACTCAGTAGTAATATAGCTATAAAAGAAGTAAAAGTTTTCGTCCTTAGATTTATCATGGTATCGCTGATTATATCATGTAATTAAGAGCAGGGTAGTAGTTACTGGAGCCTGTGGATGATTCAGCCTTCCAATACAGTTGCAAGCTTATTAGATAATTCTGATGGATCATTCCCGCCTATCATTTTATGAAGAATACCTTTTTTTTGATAAAAATCTATTATAGGAGCAGTTTGTTCTTGATATACATTTAATCTATTCTTTACAGTTTCTTCTTTATCATCTTCCCTTTGATAGAGCTCTCCTTCTTCACATTTGTCTCCAACTTTTTCACCTCGATCCATGTTTCCTATGTAATCACATGTTGTGCATAAAAGTCGGCCTGTACACCTCTCTATTAAAGTTTCAAAGGGAACATCTATTAAAAAAACATATTCAAGTTTTATATTTTTTTCTGTAAATAGAGAATCTAGACTTTCAGCTTGGGTAATATTTCTTGGATATCCATCTAAAATAAAACCTGATTCACACTCTTCCTGCATTATTTTTTTTGATACTAGCGAAAGAACTAGCTCGTCACTAACAAATTTACCAGATGACATGATTTCTTGAAGCTCTTTACCAAGATTAGATCCCGACTTAATCTCCTCTCTTAATAGATCTCCAGTAGATATTTGTGGGACTCCATATTTCTTAATAAGAATTTTTGACTGAGTCCCCTTACCACAACCAGGAGCTCCTAAGAATAGTATATTCACAATTATTTCCTCTCTTTTATAGTAATGGCGCAATTACAAGACTAACTATTGCCATTACATTAATTAAAATATTCATTGAAGGACCAGAAGTATCTTTCAAGGGATCACCGACTGTATCTCCTACAACTGCGGCTTTATGAACATCAGACCCTTTACCTCCTAGATTGCCCCCTTCTACGAACTTTTTAGCATTATCCCAAGCTCCTCCAGCATTTGACATTGTTAGCGCAAGAAGAACACAGCTAATTAAGCCACCGCCTAAAAGCCCACCCAACATTTCGGGTCCAAAACCAAGACCAATAATAACAGGTGAAAAAACTGCTATAGATCCAGGCATAATCATTTTTTTTAGTGCTGCTGTAGTTGCAATCTCTATACATCTAGCATTATCAGGTTTACCAGTACCCTCTAACAAGCCCGGTATTTCTTTGAATTGTCTTCTTATTTCATTAATCATTTCATAAGCAGCGTCGCCCACAGCTGTGATGGTCAATGATGCAACTAGAAAAGGGATCATGCCTCCAATAAATAAACCGATTAAGACATTCGTATCAGTAAGTAATAATTCGATTGGTACATCTCTATTGTGATTGACCTCTTGAACAAAAGCAGTGATGATTGCAAGTGCAGCAAGTGCAGCTGCTCCAATTGCAAAACCTTTTCCTATAGCAGCGGTTGTATTTCCAACCTCATCTAAACTATCTGTGATTTTTCTTGTATCTTCACCTAGTCCTGCCATTTCAGCTATACCTCCAGCATTATCAGCAACTGGGCCATATGCATCAATTGCCATCGTTATACCTACTGTTGCAAGCATGCCAACTGCTGCTATACCTACACCATATAGATCAGCAAATGCATTAGAAATAAATATAATAACTGCAATAGATAAAATCGGGACAACTACGGACTCTAACCCTATAGCCAGTCCAGTAGTAATAACTGTGGCTGCGCCTGTCTCACCTTGACCAGCAATTTTTCTAACCGGGCTTCCTCCAGTATAGTATTCAGTAACTAATCCAATAATTACGCCACCAAACGTACCGGCTAAAACCGCATACCAAATAGTTGTATTTACACCAAGTAAACTTATAACAAAATACGAAAATATTACAAATATAATTGCTGCAGAAAAAGTACCACCACGCAGAGCACCGCTAATTTTTTCTGTAGATGTACTTCTAGCAAGATATTTAACTATAAGAATTCCAGAGATTGAACATAGCAGACCAAGTGAGGCTAACGCTAAAGGAAGAAACATTAGAGATTGTCTTGGACCTAGTTGATCAATTAATAAAGGACTCAGCGTTGACGCAATTGCTATAGAAGCTATTATTGAGCCGCAATAAGATTCAAATATATCTGAACCCATGCCAGCAACATCACCCACGTTATCACCAACATTATCTGCGATGACTCCGGGGTTTCTAGGATCATCTTCAGGAATTCCAGCTTCAACTTTTCCAACTAAATCAGCTCCTACATCAGCACATTTCGTAAATATTCCACCACCAACTCTTGAAAATAAAGCGACAACTGATGCGCCCATTCCAAAACCATGTATCACAGAAGCAGTTTGGGGATCTCCTCCGAATAAAAGATATAATAAACCCAATCCAAGTAAACCCATCGCAGCAACGGTTAGACCCATTATTGAACCACCAAAAAATGCAACAGTTAGACTTTCTGATAAACCAAATTTGTTTGCAGAGTTAGTTGTTCTGACATTGGCTTTAGTTGATGTATACATTCCAATAAAGCCAGTTGCTGATGAACACAATGCTCCAACAATAAATGCTAATGTGCTATCTGGTCCTAAACCATAAAACACTCCTGCAGTTAGAATTAATGCAAATACAAACAGTATAGAATATTCCTTTTTAATAAAGGTCATAGCTCCGAGATGTATTTCATTAGCAATTTCGACGATTTTGCCATCCCCAGCAGAAAAGTTTAAAATGAATTTGTATAACAAAAAAGCTGTAATCAAGCCTATAATACCAAGGTAAATCGGTAATAAATCTATATTAAACATGTGTATCCTCAGTGAATTTATCTAAAATTTATGTAAAATTATCAGTTCTGCAATAATTTTTATATTCTTTTCATAGAACTCTCAATATAATCATATTATGAAAACAAAAGCTCGAGAAAACTCTATCAGAAAACGTCGTAATTTTGAAGAAAAATATAATTGGGATCCTATGAGCAATGCTGATAAAGAGCGTAATTCTCACAAAAACAGGGCATTAATAGCAACTACTATTGTTTTATTCTTTTTTTCCATTTATATGATAGAGCTATACAGAGTGCAAGTATCGGATCATGACTACTACTCAGTTAAATCCGATTCTAACAGAATAAAAATTAGACCGATACAAGCTACTCGTGGCTTGATATATGACAGAAATGGCAAGATTCTTGCAGATAATATTAATACATTTAACCTAATTGTTAAAAAAGAACTCATTCCTAGTAAAGATGAATTTTTAATTAGTTTACGAAAACTTATTAATGTAAACCCAAATCAGATCAAAGACATAATGGATCAATTTAAAAATAGACGTTTAAAAGATATAACCTTACTAGAAGATATAACCCTGGATGAGTTTTCCAAGATTGCTGTAGATAAACATCTTCTTCCAGAAATTGAGTTAGTACCTAAATCGAAAAGAAGGTACAGATCTCCTTACTCCACTTCCCACGTTCTAGGATATGTTGCAAAGGTGTCCGATGATGATCTGGATTCGGATGTCGTAAAGATACATGAAGGCATGACAGAAATAGGTAAACTGGGTATTGAAAGATTTTATCAAAACATATTATCTGGAGAGCCTGGTTATGAAAAGCTAGAAACTGATGCAAAAGGCGAAGTTATCAGGGTAATTGAAAAAAAACTACCAACTAGAGGTAACGATATATATCTAACAATAGATTTTGAACTCCAGAGATTTATTTATGATAACGTTAAGAAAAAAGAAGGTGCTGTAATTGTTATGGATACAAGAAATGGAGATATCTTGTCATTTGTAAGTTTTCCTGGTTATGACATTAATTTATTTACTACGTCTATTTCAAGCAAGTCATATTCAAAATTACTAAATGATCAAAGAAAGCCATTAATAAATAGAGCTATCACAGGTCAGTATCCACCTGGGTCTACTCTTAAACCTTTCGTAGGTATCATTGCCCTAGAAGAAGAGATAATTGATGCTTCAAAATTAGTCAACTGTGATGGAGCATATGAGTTGAAGAATCATCAAAGACCTTTTAAATGTTGGAAAAAAACAGGACATGGTGATACAGATCTATCATATGCTTTGGCACAATCTTGTGATGTTTTCTTTTATAGAGTTGCTCAGCTAACAGGTATAGACTCTCTCAGTAAAAATTTATACAAGTTTGGTTTCGGACAGAAAACATATATTGATATGTATGGAGAAAAAACAGGGTTGGTACCTGACAGAAAATGGAAGTCGAAAGCTAAACAGTTACCTTGGTACCAAGGTGAGACTTTGAATATTGGTATTGGACAAGGTTACTTTCTTGCAACGCCAATGCAATTAACTTTAGCAACATCTATCTTGGCGACTGATGGAGTCACTTATACCCCTCATCTTCTTAAACGCTATCGAAATAACAGAACTAAAGAAATATTTAATTACAATCCCGAAAATAATAAATTCTTAACGCCTATTAAAGATAGAGAGTATTTAGATATTGTTAAGCGAGCGATGTGGAGAGTAGTTAATGAAAAAGACGTTGGAACTGCATCACACCTTGAAAAAGTTAGCGATATTGAATATGCCGGTAAAACTGGAACAGCTCAGGTCTATAATCTAGATGCAGGAAAATCCGATAAAAAAATA
>MDTB01202945.1_pt1 | contig 14496 bp, 11 predicted proteins | sample 811161 | NCBI WGS metagenome assembly MDTB01 (sample SAMN05326650, study PRJNA326480) | marine metagenome | isolation source: seawater | place: Mediterranean Sea | collected 2009
CCCTCTTTCAGCCTTACCAATCATACCGAGTAAGCCGGTTTGTTCGAGAATCTGACGGGTAAATTTGTCCATCCGCGTGGCAGTGGTTGGACCTGCAGGACCCACTGCTTCATCTCTCACAGGATCAACCGGACCGACGTAATAAATAAAACGGCCGGCTAGATCGACAGGCAGTTTTTCACCCTTATTCAGCAGCTCGATCATTTTTTTATGGGCGGCATCTCGACCGGTTAGCATTTTGCCACTAAGCAGTAATGTTTCACCGGGCGCCCACGTGGTGACCTCTTTAGGGGTTACTGTATTTAAATCAACGCGTCGCACAGCATCGCCCACTTCCCAAGTGATGTCTGGCCATTCACTTAAGGCGGGAGGCTCAAGTACGACAGGGCCTGAGCCATCCAGCACAAAATGCGCATGACGAGTAGCCGCACAGTTAGGAATCATGGCGATAGGTTTATTGGCTGCATGGGTGGGACAATCGACGACTTTAACATCGAGCACCGTCGTCAGCCCGCCGAGGCCTTGCGCGCCAATGCCTAATTGATTGACTTTTTCAAAAAGCTCTAGGCGCAACTCTTCGGCGCGATTACTTGCACCACGCGCTTGTAAATCATGAATATCAATCGAACCCATCAGCGATTCTTTGGCCATTATCATGGCTTTTTCAGCTGTGCCGCCTATACCGATTCCTAGCATCCCTGGCGGACACCAACCTGCACCCATGGTTGGCAACTGTTCTAACACCCAGTCGACGACTGAGTCAGAGGGATTTAGCATGGCGAATTTCGATTTCGCCTCAGAACCTCCCCCTTTTGCCGCGACCTGGATATCAACGGTATTACCCGGTACCAGATCGAAGTGAATAACCGCGGGGGTATTGTCTTTGGTATTAGTACGCTGGCCATCAGGGTCGGCGAGAATCGATGCACGTAAAACGTTGTCGGGGAGCAAATAAGCCTGACGAACCCCTTGATTAATCATTGCCTCAACGCCCATCGTGGCACCGCCCCATTGAACATCCATACCCACTTTGACAAACACAGTCACAATGCCCGTATCCTGACAAATAGGCCGATGGCCAGTCGCACACATACGAGAGTTAATCAGAATTTGTGCCATCGCGTCTTTGGCCGCGGTTGACTCTTCACGCTCATAGGCCTCGTTAACGGCCTTAATGAAATCGAGAGGATGGTAATAAGAGATATATTGCAGAGCATCAGCAACGCTATTAATGAGATCATCTTGTTGAATAATCGTCATGAGCGATTAACCTCGTAATCAAAAATGTTGTGGATAGCCGTGAGCTATTATCGTCAACTATTCTCTTCAGCTACTGCCGGTTACTGTAACTCAGGCACAGTATTAACCGGTTGCGATAAGGCATTTAACTGTCGATTCACTTGGCGGCGAAAACTGTTAATCGAATTGACCCACTCTTCGTTCGCGCCTATGCGCTTATCATGAGCCCTAAGCTGCTGTTCTAAGCTCTGGAGCAACTGATTCATTGCCGCCAACTGTTGACTCGCAGCCTGAAGACTGTCCAAATTTTCAGTCAATTCTTCTAGTGAAGCCGAATAACCCATAATCTCACCATTCAGTGCGCTTAATTGTTGCTTTGAAAGCGCTTGCTGATCATTGAGCTTGGTGGTCCGAGTCGTTAGATTTTTAATGTTTACGCTATGCTCATCGAGCGTTATTTTACTTTTCTTCCAAACATTATCCCACAGCTTGCGGACCTCTCTATCGAGCTCTTTTAACTGCACTCTCACTGCCTCATCTGACTGGGTCATTTCATCACCGGCACTGGTCAAACGCGATTCTAGAGAAGACAATCGCAACTCAGCGGCGGATACGCGCGCTTCTGCTAGTTGATTTTGGGTGAACAGGTAATAACAGCAAATAGACGCTGAAATCGCAATAATAAACACCAGCCATGTGAAACCAGGCTTAGATTGAACAAGGCTTGAACCCCTAGTCGAACGACGTCGCTGAATGACCTCATCGTGCGCGGGTTTCATGGTTGGCAGCGAGTTGAATGAATCGTCTGTGTTGCGAGGGCTATTACTTGCCATTTTGGAAGGGGCACCTATTCAGAGCTATTGAAGTGTATTCAACGACTACCAACAATAATCCGACTTTGGCTTTAAATCAAGCACTTAACCGCAATTGAAAAACAATTAACGGTTAAGTGCAATTAGCTGACATGGCTTACGGTTAATAGTTAGATATAAGCGAGCAACAGATACAACACGGCGGTTAAACCGAGGCTAGAATGAATAACACCTTTAACCGTCGTAATAGGTCCAAGCTTACCAAAGATAGCGTTCAATTCTAGTAATAAGATGATAGCGATTGCCGCCATAAAACCAGTGCTGCAACCTTCAGCCATCGGCCCCATTAGCATATAGTCTGGATTGCCAACCACTAAATTATGCGAACCCAACATACCAAAAGCCATTGGTGCTGACAGTAAGGTATTGGTCCGTGAGGCTAACAACGCTTTTGCACCTGCTAAAGCTGCGTCTCCCTCTTGCATACCTAGTGCTATTTTCTGATTTGGCCAGATAATTAACCAAACATTAAGAAACATGAAAGTCGCCATTAAGGCACTGATAGCAATGTAGGTATTCAGACCGTCTTTACCGTGCAAAGAACCCAGTAATAAAACGCCTGTGGCAAAAGTTGCCATGGCCGCCCATCTGAACCACCAGAGCGCTTCAGGTGCAAGCTTCGCTTTTGCGTCGGCTAGGCCTTCAGGGCTTGCTGTCTTAAAGTAACCCCCTTGAATAAAATTAAAGTAGTAGAGTAAACCTATCCATGCGATACCGAAAAGTAAATGACCCCAACGAATAATAAAATCTGCAATGACTAAATCCATAGTAACGACCTTTAACGGCAAATGATTAATGCGAACTAATATCAAATGATAATAATTATATACATAATTTAAAAGGAGTTTTCCCTCTTAATTCAATTGTTCATAATAGTAACTAACAGGCTATATCGAAAGTTTATTTGTTGAATTTAATCAAATTTTAATGGCTATATTTACACTTGAACATAAATGTTGGATTAATACACAGAAAAAACCCAGCAAGTTAGACTTACTGGGTTTTCTTATAGAATGGGTCGGTTATTACATCATGCCGCCCATACCACCCATTCCACCCATATCAGGCATTGCAGGTGCTGAAGCGCCATCATCGGGTTGGTCGGTGACCATAGCTTCAGTGGTTATCATTAAACCAGCAACAGAACCCGCAGATTGTAAGGCCGTACGCGTTACTTTAGCAGGATCTAAAATACCCATAGAAATCATGTCGCCGTATTCACCCGATGCGGCATTGTAACCTTCGTTACCCTGCTTCGCTTTGACTTCATTGACCACCACTGATGACTCACCACCAGCGTTTGCAACGATTTGTCTTAGTGGTGATTCCATAGCACGTCTCGCAAGGTTAACACCGACCGTTTGATCGTCGTTATCGCCTTCTAAACCTTCTATTGCTTGTAGTGCTCTAATTAGGGCTACGCCACCACCGGGCACAACGCCCTCTTCAACCGCTGCGCGAGTAGAGTGTAATGCGTCCTCAACGCGGGCTTTTTTCTCTTTCATTTCAATTTCAGTGCTTGCACCGACCTTAATAACCGCAACACCGCCGGCCAATTTAGCCACACGCTCTTGTAACTTCTCACGGTCGTAGTCAGAACTTGTTTCTTCGATTTGAGTGCGGATTTGATTCACACGTCCTTCAATAAGGCCAGCATCACCTGAACCATCAATGATGGTAGAGTTCTCTTTACTCATAGTAATCCGCTTGGCTTGGCCTAAATGTTCAAGTGTAGCGGTTTCAAGATCAAGACCGACTTCTTCAGAAATGACCGTGCCGCCAGTTAGAATGGCGATATCTTCCAACATAGCTTTACGACGATCTCCAAAGCCTGGCGCTTTACAGGCTGCCACTTTAACGATGCCGCGCATGTTGTTGACTACTAATGTTGCAAGCGCTTCACCTTCGACGTCTTCAGCAACGATCACTAAAGGACGACTGGCCTTTGCCACGTTCTCTAACAAAGGTAATAACTCGCGAATATTAGAAATCTTTTTATCAACTAGTAAAATGAAGGGGGACTCATGCTCTACACTCATATTGTCTTGATTGTTGATGAAGTAAGGTGAGAGATAGCCACGATCAAATTGCATGCCTTCCACAACATCGAGCTCATTTTCCAAGCCACTGCCTTCCTCGACAGTGATAACGCCTTCCTTACCAACTTTATCCATCGCTTCCGCAATAATCTCACCAACCTGAAGGTCACTATTGGCGGAGATCGTTCCTACTTGCGCGATAGCTTTCCCGTCAGCGCAAGGAGTAGCTAATTTTTTTACTTCTTCAACCGCTGCCGTTACCGCTTTATCGATACCGCGCTTTAAATCCATTGGATTCATACCGGCAGCAACTGCTTTCAAACCTTCATTGACAATTGATTGAGCCAACACAGTTGCCGTTGTAGTGCCATCACCAGCAACGTCTGAAGCTTGTGAGGCCACTTCTTTGAGCATTTGCGCGCCCATGTTTTCAAATTTATCTTCCAGCTCAATTTCTTTCGCCACCGAAACACCGTCTTTAGTGACGGTTGGTGCGCCAAAAGCTTTATCGAGTACAACGTTACGACCCTTAGGTCCAAGTGTGGTTTTAACCGCATCCGCGAGGATGTTAACGCCGTCAAGCATCTTCGCTCGAGCAGCATCGCCGAATTTGACGTCTTTTGCAGCCATGATATCTCTTCCTATTTAATATTCATCAATAGTTGGGTTAAATAAATCCGATAAGTTGCTTATTCAACAATTGCTTTAATATCAGACTCACTCAAAATTACTAATTCTTCTCCTTCAAAATCAATAGTGTCGCTTCCTGCATACTTACCGAAAACAACCACATCACCCACCTTAACATCCAGAGGGCGGACATCGCCGTTGTCGAGGACTTTACCATTGCCAATAGCAACAACTTCACCTTGATTGGGTTTTTCTTGTGCAGAACCCGGTAGCACGATACCACCAGCAGAGGTTGTTTCTTCCTCCTTGCGACGAACGACTACACGATCGTGTAAGGGACGAATATTCATCTTAGTCAATCTCCTAATTTCAGTGTCATTACGCAGGTTAAAAATAACCCGTAAGTGTCTTTTAGGTGGTCGGCTTTGCCGTATGATCAAGAATAAATGGGTAAGATAGCCATTTATTCTTGCCTTATCGAGTAAAGCGCCACCGGATAAGCGAGGATAAAATGGTTAAATATCTAATCTATCCTCGTTAATATACAAATTGGGGGCAAAATAAGGCAATTCAAGGGCTGACAAGAAAAAAAAAAATACCGTAAGAATTTTAAGCGTTCGCTTAAAATGTGGTTATTATTTAACCTCATCGTGGCTGTCTAAGTACTCACCCTCAATCGTGTCACCTGAAACAGACGGACCTGACCGATCAAATCTAGACGGCTCAAATGGTTCTTGATGAAGTGGCGATAAACGAAATTGAAACCAAGTAAAAAATAACTTAAGCCAAAGTTTACGTGTGAACGGTATTAAACAAGAAAATCCCAATATGTCAGTAATAAAGCCCGGAGTAAGCAAAAACGCTCCGCCAATAGCCAGAATAAGGCCTTCAACAATCTCTTTGGCAGGAAGTTGTTGGGATAATAGCTTGTCCTGCAAGCGTTTGAACGTCGACAAGCCTTGACTTCGTAGGCCATGAAGACCGATAACCGCAGTGAATACCACCATTATTATGGTCAGAGAGGCTCCTAGATGCTGACCAACAACGATTAGTAACCACATTTCAATGATCGGCATCGCGATGAACAGAATAACTAAAAAACGCATATTTCTAGCCTAGTATAATGAGTTATGAGCATTACTGTATCAGCTTTAAAAGTAACTGTAATCATATGATCTTAAGCTAAGCAATATTGAAAACTTAAAACGCAATAGATTTAGGGATAAAAGCCATTAAATACGTTATAATTATAAATTTGAAGTTGCAAGCCATTCTTGCATCACTATTTCCTATGCCATCATCTCGACTAAAAACTATGTCTTATAGTCTAATTTTACTGTCAGTCACTGCTTTACTAGCTGTCTTATCAAGTATTGATCACCTAGATAAAGAACCTGATATTAGAGATCAATTACCTGGTGAATTACAAGCCACTATTCGGCAGGTTAGAACTGCAGAAGAGATTCTAATTAAACTACAAGCAGAACATTACCAACACCAAACATTTGACGACACCTTGTCATCAGCATTGCTCGATGGTTATATCAATCAATTAGACCCTGCAAAGGCCTATTTCACTTTACAAGATATTGCTAACTTTGAGCAATATCGCTATGAGCTTGACGATGGCATAAGACGTGGAAATCTAACGCCAGCCTTTACCATATTTAACCTTTACCAAATTAAAGCAACCACATATCTCAACAGGTTATTAGCCGAGCTTGACGATCGTGTTGCTGCGTTAAATTTCGCTCGCGAAGAAAGTATCGCACTCGATGCAGAGGACGTTCAGTGGGCTACAAATGAAACAATCCTAAGTGAAAGAAATAGACAATTACTGAAAAACAGCGTTTTAAGCTTGAAACTTGTCGATAAAGAGCATGATGACATTATATCAACTCTTAAAACACGGTATACCGATCAGCTTAACCGTCTTAAACAATTACGTAATGAAGACGTTTTTCAGATTTACATCAATACTTTAGCCGAACTGTATGACCCCCATACCAATTACTTTTCACCAAGAAACTCAGAGAACTTTAATATTAATATGCGCCTTTCATTAGAAGGTATTGGCGCCATGCTTAAGCGTGAAGGTGAATACGTTACCGTTGAAAGGCTCGTGACTGCTGGCCCTGCCGAGAAGCAAGGCGAGTTACAACCTAATGATAAAATTGTCTCTGTCGCACAAGGTGAAAAGGCAGCAGTAGTTGATGTCGTTGGCTGGCGATTAGATGAGGTGGTAGACCTCATCCGTGGCGAAAAAGGCAGTACCGTTGTATTAGGTGTTTTATCTGAAGCCTCAGCAAACCCCAATCTTACGAAACAGATTAGCATCGTTAGAAATACCGTTAAACTAGAAGAGCAATCAGCCAGCAAAACTGTGCTAGAGATCCTACATCAAGACAAGCTTCGAAAACTCGGCGTAATCTCTATACCTACCTTTTATATTGATTTCGAAGGTTCCCGCCGAGGCGATCCTAATTATAAAAGTACTACACGAGATGTTAAAAAGTTAATTGCTGAGCTAAAAAATGAGCAAGTTGAAGGTATTATTATTGACCTTAGAGGCAATGGCGGCGGGTCCCTGCAAGAGGTTAATCAACTAACAGGCCTTTTTGTTGAGCGCGGTCCAGTCGTTCAGATACGCACAGCTAATGGCTCAATTCAGCGGCAGGCTAACTACCCCAACCCAAATTATTATCGACAACCAATAGCCGTACTGATAGATCGGCTTAGCGCCTCTGCGTCTGAGATTTTCGCTGCGGCAATACAAGATTATCAGCGAGGAATCATTGTTGGCAGCCATTCATTCGGCAAAGGTACGGTACAACAATTTGCCGAGCTTAGCCATGGCAGTCTTAAGTTTACCCAAGCTAAATTTTATCGTATTTCAGGTGATAGCACACAGCATCGAGGCGTAATTCCAGATGTGATACTTCCATCACTTTACGATGGTCAAGAAATTGGTGAAAACACTTTAGAGCGCGCCCTAAGTTGGGACACCGTCCCAGCAGTCAGGCACAAGCAATACAATGATTTCGATAATATAGAGCCATTGCTTATAGAAAAGCATCGCGAGCGAACAGCCAATGATCCAGACTATAACTACTTAGTTGAAAAAATACAGTTAAATAAGCAGTATCAGAAGGTAGAAACACTGTCGTTAAATGAAGATGAAAGGCGAGATCTTATTAAACAAGATTCTGATGCCAGAGATGCAATAGAAAACAGATATCGCTTAGCTAAGGGCTTACCTGCTCTTTCTAACGCAGCCAATGATTCAGATACCGAGGGAAAAAATAGTGATTCTGACAACGACAGTACTGCTAATGAGAGTGTACTAACGCATTTAGAGGATAAGGATGAGCGAACCGACTTCCTATTGACCGAAACCGCGCACATATTACTAGACGCCACATTCATTAATCAACAAAACACACTTTCGTTAAGTAAAAAATAGTGACAAAGCACTAAATAGCACCCCCCTTAAGAGGCCGTTCGCATTGTCACAAACTCTTCAGCCATGGTCGGATGAACACCTATGGTTTCATCAAAAACGGCTTTAGTGGCGCCCGCCTTCACCGCCACAGCAAGCCCTTGAATAATCTCACCGGCCTCTGATCCCATCATGTGTATGCCGACGACTTTGTCACTGGCCACATCAACAATAAGCTTCATAAAAGTTCGCTCATTATTTTTGCTTAAGCTATGTTTAAGGGCTTTAAATTCCGAACGATAGATACTAATTTCATTAAACTGATTTTTCGCCTCAGCTTCGGTTAAGCCGACAGTGGCAATATTCGGCTGACAAAAGACTGCGGTCGGAATATAACTATAATCAATAGTACGAAGGCGCTTTTTAAACTGACCATCCACAAATGCCATGGCTTGAGCTAAGGCGACTGGCGTCAATTCAGGCGTACCAATAATGTCACCTAAAGCAAAGATACTAGGTTCTTTTGTTTGAAAATAATCATCCACAATAATCGATCCATTACTGCGTAATTCTACGCGAGTACTTTCCAGACCAAGACTGGAAGTATAGGCTTTGCGACCGGTGGCAAACAGAACTAAATCATAATCTTCGATACGTCCATTTTTGAATGAAACTGTTAATCCATCATGATCATTTTTAGCAATAGTCTCAACATCCATTTCAAACGAAACATTGATCCCCTTATTCGCTTGCTCTGATGCTAAACGAGAGCCTAAATCTTTATCAAACGTTCGGAGCAATTGTGAACCTCGATATGCCAGCTCAGTATTAACACCAAATCCCTGAAAAATACCGGCAAACTCAACGGCAATATAGCCACCACCAACCACTAATGCGCGGTCGGGTAATTGCTCTAGATAGAAAATATCATCGGAACATAACGCCAACTCGGCGCCAGGAAATTTGGGGACATAAGGTCGGCCACCGGCTGCAATTAATATTTTTTCTGCCGTTATCGTCTTACCTTCAAGCAACACCTTATGCGGCCCGACAATCTCTGCACGGTGAGAAAAAATAGTGACACCAGCATTTTCTAACATCGACTGATAAATATCGTTTAAACGGGCTATTTCAGTATTTTTATTTTCGCGAAGTGTTGGCCAATCAAAATGATTAACCGATACATCCCAACCGTAACCTTTAGCATCACTAAAATCTTCATGAAAATGAGAGCCATAATAAAATAATTTTTTGGGCACGCAACCAACATTGACACAAGTGCCACCTAGATAACGCTCCTCAGCCACAGCTACTCTAGCACCAGTAGCTGCCGCCATTCGTGATGCCCGCACTCCACCAGAGCCGGCGCCAATCACTAATAGATCATAATCATACACCGTCAAGGGCACTCCTTTTGTAAGAAAAAATTGTCGCAATAAATCAAACGAGATAACAATGAATAAGTTCTTTAAACCTCAATATCTAAGCGGGAAGTTTTTCGGCGATCACCTTTTTTACGCGTATCAAGTAAAGGAGGATGCGATGCAGAGCGTCGATCAGGGTTACGACGTCGATCGACAAACTTGGGCTGTTTGGCGGGGTCTATATTTTCTGTGCCGGTTGGTGTACGAGCTGTCTTTGTCTTACTTACTTGGTTATTATCTGCTGGCTTCGCCGATACAGATGAACCTACATTAACAATATTAACCATAATTTACACACTCATCAATCGAGACAATGAAACCTAACATAGACTAATTTAATCATAAAAAAAAGCGCTTAGATTTTACATTTTTTACTTTCAATATATAAAAACTATCTTAGCTCAATGCGAACCCAACATACTGTTATGCAAGTTAACCACTGAACCAATAATAATTAATGTCGGCGCCTTCACCGTTTGACCTTCAATAATACCTGTGATGGTGCTTAACGTACCGATATGGGCTTTATGATCAACAGTGGTCCCTCTTTCAATTAAGGCTATGGCCGTATTACCGGGCTTACCATGAGCAATAAGCTTCTGACAAATGAAATCCAGACCTGTTAAGCCCATATATATAACCACCGTTTGTGATTGAGCCACTAACTCAGACCAAGGCAAGTCCATCGAATCACCTTTCAAGTGACCCGTCACAAAACGAACTGACTGGGCATGATCACGATGAGTTAGTGGAATGCCAGAGTAACAAGCGCAACCATTCGCAGCGGATATGCCAGGCACTACCTGAAACGGGATATGACGTTCCGCAAGGCCTTCAATTTCCTCGCCGCCTCGACCAAAGATAAACGGGTCACCGCCTTTTAAACGAACGACTTTTTTACCCATCAATGCTAAATCAATGAGCAGTTGGTTAATATCTTGTTGCGAAAGAGAATGCTTACAACGGACTTTACCCACATATATTCGCTCAGCATCTCGTCTCGTCATATCGACTATTTCAGGCGCAACAAGCCGATCATAAAGCACAACATCAGCTCTTTGCATTAAGCGCAACGCTTTGAAGGTTAAAAGATCAGGATCGCCTGGGCCAGCTCCAACCAAATAGACCTCGCCGATCACACGATCAGATTGATAGGCATTTAAAAAATCATTAAATTGGCTAGCAGCTTCCGCCATTTTACCCGCTAAAACTGATTCGGTAATTTCAGTCTCTAAAACGGTTTCCCAAAACAATCTCACGCGCGACTCATCGTCGTTAAGGGCTAATCGAGCCTGTTGACGCCTATCTGCAATAAAATCAGCGAGCAGACCAATATTAGCCGGAACTGTTGATTCAATCTGACTGCGGATAGACCGTGCTAATACGGGCGCATTACCAGAGCTAGAGACACTCATCAACAAGGGAGAACGATCAATTATGGCGGGAAAGATAACATCACAGAGTGACGGCGTGTCGACCACATTAACTAACACATTGGCAGAATTCGCAGCACTAGCGACCTGCTGATTAACACTGGTAATATTGGTTGCTGCGATAACAAAACAATACCTATAAACATCGCTTTCGGCAAATGCCCTTATGATAACTTCACCGCCCGATGTCAAGGCTAAGGCCCTTAATTCAGGATTAACAACCGTCGCAATGACGTCAATTTTTGCCTGAGCTTTATTTAGAAGGATGGCCTTTCTAAGCGCAATAGTGCCACCGCCTACAATTAAGCAAGGTTTATTAGCAACGTTAAAACAAAGCGGCAAATAATCCAACAATAAACCCTATAGCTTTCGCTGATTAAATAATTGTTTTACCACCCATATAAGGATGTAAAACCAAGGGAATAGAAATACTGCCATCTTGCTGCTGATAATTTTCAATGACCGCAACCAAGGTTCGGCCAATGGCTAAACCTGAGCCATTTAAGCTATGCAGCAACTCTGGCTTATCGCCAGAAAGACGTGATCTGGCTTTTAATCGACGAGTTTGATAGTCAAGAAAATTACTGCAGGAACTAATTTCTCGATAACAATCTTGTCCGGGCAACCATACTTCAAGGTCATAGGTTTTGTGCGAGCCAAAAGAAAGGTCGCCACCACATAAGATCACTTTACGGTAAGGCAGATCTAGTTTTTGTAAGATGGACTCCGCATCATGTGTGAGTGAGTCTAGGGCGGCTGCCGAATGCTCCGCGGCAACAACTTGTACCAGCTCTACTTTTTCAAATTGATGCTGTCGAATTAACCCACGTGTATCTCTTCCATGACTACCGGCCTCGCTACGAAAACAAGCAGAATGCGCAACGTATTTTAATGGCAAGCGATCAGGATCGATAATCTGATCGCGAACCAAATTTGTTAATGGCACTTCAGCAGTGGGAATTAAATAGTAATCTGAATCGACGGAAAGCTTAAACAGATCTTCTTCGAATTTGGGTAACTGTCCGGTGCCGGTTAAGGATTCGGCATTGACGATGAGCGGAGGATTGATTTCCTCATAACCGTTCTCATCGGTATGTTGATCCAACATAAACTGCGTTAAAGCACGATGGAGCTTTGCCATTCTCCCCTTTAGCACGCAGAAACGAGCGCCTGTCATACTAGACGCCATTTCAAAATCAAGGCCGTCATTCTGCTCTCCCAACTCAACGTGATCCTTTGGCATAAAATCAAAATAACGAGGAGTGCCCCAACGACTAACTTCAACATTGTCAGTCTCATTATTACCCGGTGGGACGTCTGCCGAAGGAGTATTAGGCACATCATACAGAAATTGTTGTATTTTAAGCTCGACCGATTGGGCCTGCGCTTTGAGTGAAGAAAGAGACTGGTCTATTTCTGCTAGCGCCTCATTAACCTCAGCTTTAGCCGCATCAACAGAAATACCACTCTTAACCAACTCGCCTACACGCTTGGCGGTCTGCTTTCGCTTAGCCGCCAAACCTTGCGATTCGATATCACTTTTTTTTCGCTCGGCATCAAGGGCTAAAAAAGTATCTTTATCTAACAAAAAACCTTTTATTTTTAGAGCATCGGCAACGTCATCTAAATGGTTTCTTAAATATTTTATATCGAGCATTTGATCAAACCTATATACATCGTAAGTCTTAATTTATAGCCTAGCGACAAACATACACGGTCAAAAAATACGGGTCAATGTAATACCCAGCCATGTCAACATTATGCATAATAACACGCTAGATAGCATATATACTACGGCCAAAAACCATTCAGCTTGTTCGATAAGCGTAATCGTTTCCAAAGAAAAGCTTGAAAATGTTGTTAAAGCGCCCAGCAGACCTATGACCAGAAACGGCCTCCATGTAACTGCAACTAGCCCTTTTTCCGCAATAAGAACATAAAGAATACCAATAAAAAGCGCACCAATAGCATTAGCAATTAATGTTGGCCAAGGAAAAGTAGAAGAGTAATTGGTGACAAACCAAACGTTAATAGCATAACGCAATATGGCACCGATGGCGCCACCAGAAGCCACTGCAACTAAGGTGGTAACATTGATGGGATTAAATAATACTTGCATCGGTATCAATAGCCTCTATTCAAAATGGTTAAACGAGTCAGTCATTGTCTTTCGTGAATGCAAGATCAAGCTCGCGTAAATGGTCAAGTCGCTGACGGATCTTTGCCTCAAAACCATGGTCAGAGGGCTTATACAAATGCGCATTAGCAATTGCATTAGGAAGGTATTTTTCATTGGGCACATAGGCATGCAGGTAATCGTGAGGGTAGCGATAATCTGCGCCATGATCTAAGCTTTCCATCAATTCTGTCGGTGCGTTTCGAAGCTTTATCGGTACTGGCTCAGCCGTGTACTGACGTGCTAGCATTTTAGCCTCATTAAAGGCTAGATAACTGGCATTGCTTTTTGGCGCTACCGATAAATAAATAATCGCTTGCGCCATCGCTAACTCACCCTCAGGACTGCCTAGTCTCGATTGGACATCCCAGGCATCAAGCGTAACGCGCAATGCTCGCGGGTCTGCATTGCCAATATCCTCGCTTGCCATTCTTACCAGTCGACGAGCAATATAAAGCGGATCACAGCCACCTTCAAGCATTCGCGCAAACCAGTAAAGCGAGGCGTCCGTGTCGCTGCCACGAACCGATTTGTGCAAAGCCGATATTAAATCATAAAAATGATCGCCTTTATTATCAAAGCGCGATAATTGATGACCAATCGATTCAGTCAACAGTACTTGCTCAATCTTGTTTTTTTTAAGAGCTGCTGCTGAAATAAAGGCGCGCTCGAGAATGCCTAAAGCGATACGTGCATCACCATTAGCCGCAAGAGCAATAATTGATAATGCATCATCATCGATGCTAATGTCTGTTAAACCAAGCCCATCGATCTCATCCTCTAATGCTCGGCAAAGCACTGATATTAGATCAGACTCTGTCAGCGACTTTAAGCAATAAACACGCACTCGTGACAGTAAAGCATTATTTAATTCAAAAGAGGGGTTTTCAGTCGTTGCTCCAATAAAAGTAAAAAGCCCCATTTCTATGTGGGGCAAAAGTACATCTTGCTGCGACTTATTAAAGCGATGTACTTCATCAATAAAAAGGATTGTTTTAATGCCTTGGGTTTGTCTTAAGCGACAAGTGTCGACTACCTGACGAACGTCTTTAATACCCGCACTAACCGCCGACAATGTTTCAAGTTGCGCATTGGAATGGTTGGCTAACATTTTAGCCAGAGTCGTTTTGCCTGTGCCTGGCGGCCCCCACAGAATCATCGAGTGAATATCACCACTAAGCATTGACTGTCTTAATGCGGAACCCTCAGCTAACAAGTGCTGCTGACCATAATAGTGGCGAATA
>MDTB01009445.1_pt1 | contig 14495 bp, 11 predicted proteins | sample 811161 | NCBI WGS metagenome assembly MDTB01 (sample SAMN05326650, study PRJNA326480) | marine metagenome | isolation source: seawater | place: Mediterranean Sea | collected 2009
AAAAAAATTATTTACATAAAATAAATCCATGCCTTTCCATAGCATTGAAATACCTCCTGTAAATTTTGATGGACTTTTTTGTAAAAACATTTTTTAAATATCTTTAATATTTTTAGTGTTTGTCAATTGGGTTTCTGCTCAATTATTGTAAAATAAGCATTAATTTTTACTTTTAATTAATTGTTCAAATGTTCCTTCATTTTTTAATTTTCCATTCTCTAACAAAAATATTTTATCACACTTCTTTACTGTGCTCAAACGATGTGCAATTAAAATAATTGTGATGTTTTTTCCAAGATTATTTATAGCATCCATTACTGCTTGTTCAGTTTGATTATCTAGTGCACTCGTTGCTTCATCTAAAATTAATACACTTGGATTATGATATAAAGCTCTAGCAATTCCTATACGCTGACGCTGACCACCTGACAATTTAACTCCACGTTCTCCAACTAAGCTTTGATATTTTTCGGGCAACTCATTAACAACAAATTCATGTAAATTTGCAATTTTAGAGGCTTTTATAACATTTTCTTGAATAATATTTTTAGATTCTACTCCAAATGCAATGTTGGCAGCAATTGTATTATCAGATAGATAGATATTTTGGGGCACATAACCAATAGAACGCTGCCAAGCACTTGAGTTATTTTTGGTTATAATTTGACCATCAATCTCTAAAGTTCCTTTTTGAGCTTCAAGTAGTCCTAAAATGATATCTACAGTTGTCGTTTTACCACATCCAGTTGCTCCAATTATACCAACTGTAGTTTTAACAGAAATTTTTAAATTAATATCTTTAAGTGCTGTCCTCACTGTGTCAGGATAATTATACTGAATATTATTTAAAGTAATTTCTTTGTTTAAAACTATAATATCTTTACTCTGATTTGACTTAAATAGTTGAATACTTTTAATATCTTCATATAGCTTGTCTATGGATGGGCCTATATAACTAATTTTAGTAAACGAAGAATAAATTTCTTGTAATGCTGGCATCAAACGATAACCAACATAAACATACAAACTAATCACAGGTAAAGAGTTATTGAAGGAGCCTGTTTGTCTTATAAGATAAAGGATCATTATCATAATACCACCAAAAACTATAATTTCTAAAATAAAACGAGGAACTTGAGATATAAAATTTACAAGAGAAATTGATCGAGAATAATTTTGGGCAGAGTTAGAAAATAACTTAATGTAATATTGTTCTAATCTTCCAACTTTAACTTCTTTTATAGCACCAAATGCTTCACTAATAGATACGAAACGCAATTGATTATTTTTTAATCGTATTTTTCCAATCCTGTCAATAAATCCTCGAAAGAAATAAAAAACTACCAAATAAGCACCACCTAGTGTGACTGAAACTATTAGTGTAAGTTTAAGATCAACTAGAAACAGTAAAATTATAAGCGCAATAGAAATCATACCTTTAGATATCATTTCAGTTAATGGTCTTATACCATTTTCAACTATATGATTTACTTCTGATAAAATAGTCTTACCAAAATTAGCACTATTGTGATTTAAAAACCAACTATAAGGTTGTTGTAAATAGCCTTCAGCTAATCTTTTACCAATAAAGTATTCTTGCATATAAATAAACCGAGTCTGTACAAAAGTTGTTAAAGATTTAAAAACAAGCGATAAAACTAACATAAAAAATACAACAATTCCCAAAGCAAAAAGAAACTCCTGCTTATTTTCTATGCCGATTGTTTTTAAATAATGAAAAATATTGTTTAAAATTAAGTTTGTTTCTATGAGATTTGGATTAGTGAGAACTGCCACAAATGGTAAAATAGATGCAGCTCCTAGCATATCAAGTAAAGCCATAATTGTATTCATAAAAATTAATACGCTCAGGTTTTTGAGTTCATTTGAGGGAAGTAAGAATAAAATCTTTTTAAATATTTGCATCTATTTTAATCTAATTTATAAGATTTATCTTTGATATATCTATTTAATTTTAACTTTACCTTTTGTAATATAATCCACTAATCTTTTAGTCTGAGAGGTATTAAAATTACAATCATTAAGGGATTTAAATCCAAAATGCTTAAACCTATTAAAAACTTCAGCATAATAATTTTTTTTTTCCCACTTAAATTTTATCTTTATGAACCAAAAATACGCAAAAGTTAATAATCTATCTTTATCTTTTATAACAAATTTTCTGAAATCATAATTTTTTTTTGTAAAAATTTCTTTGTAGCAAGTCAAGCTCTTTACTTGCTTATCAAAACCTATTCCAGAGATCGTTGAATTGCCTGTTGCAACAACAGGAACACCCAACAAAGAAAACTCGAGATGTAAAGTTCCATTAAAAACCAATGCTAGATCAATAACTTGCCTTAAATCATATGAGGATACTTCAGTAGTTTTTTTAATAAAACTTAAATTTTTAATTGTATTTCCATATTTTTTTTTGATCAATTTTTCTACACCAGGCGAAAAAAAAGCACCTTCATTAAACTCATTAGGATGGGGTTTTATATATATATGATATTTGGGATTATTTTTTAATAAATCAATTGTATAAAATAACCATTCTAATACCGATTCAAATAAACGCCCCCTATCTGATAATCCAATATCCCAAAAAACATTGGGAAAAATAAAAATATTTTTTTTTGTTTTATCTAATTTTAAAAAACTTTCTATAGAACTTTTCTTATTATTTTTTAACCTAAATCTTTTTTTTAAAAATCTATTTATTTCAATTTTCTCTATTTTGTTAAGATTTCTATTTTTTCTTAGCTTTAAAAACCCATAAAAATGTTTGGTTGCAGGAAAAAGATTAAAATGATCAAATACATAATCCTTATCTGACAAATGTAATTGCCTAAATCGATTGTCTTTTTTAAAATGATAGAAAAATGGAAACCAAGAACTGTAACTTGTCATCAAAGATACAATTGCTAACGGCTGGTATTTTGAGTCAATAATTTTACAAATTTCTGTCATCTGAATAACAGTTTTACAATGTGAAAAAACAATATCTAAATGATTTTTATCTTTATTTTTTGCATAAACATCTCCATAATAATATCTTGTTACAGACTCATCTATTGTTTTATTTAAATAGAAAAATTTATCTTTATGAGAAAAAGAATAATTATTTTTTTTATATCTTTTTAAAACTTTATTAATCTTTAGATCTAATTTTTTACTATAAAAATCACTTAGCTTGATCGTTGTAAGTTTAAAAAAAGGAAAAACTTTTTTTTGATTAAATTTACATTTAAAACATGGGTTGATATGATTTTTTTTTTTAAAATCTTTAATTTCACAACCTTTTAAAAATTGATCACACACCAAAATTATAGCATTGTATCCTTTAATCTCTAATATTTTCGCCAACAACATTAGGAAAAAGTTTTGAATGTGTGTAGTTTCAATTAAAGGAAAAATAATTATTTTTTTTTTTGGTTTTTCAAACTTAATTTTTGAATCTGATAATTGATAAGGTAGTTTTTTTTTTTGATAAAAAAAAAATATATAAAAGGTGTATAATTTTTGTAAAATATATATATTTGATATTATTATTTTAATTTGAAGAAATAAAATTTTTAACATTTTGATTAAAAAAATACTTTAGGAATTAAAAAAATTATACATAGATTTAAATTTTACAATATTTTTTTATATCAAAATTAATTTAATCTCGGTGTTTTTATTCATTTAATTTTATAATAATTTTTATACCATTCTACAAATGCAGCTACTCCTACATTTACAGACGTTGAGGGCTTGTAATTAAATTTTTTATCTAAATTACCTACGTCTGCGTATGTATCTGGCACATCTCCTGGTTGTAACGGTAAAAAGTTAATTTTTGCCTTTTTTTTTAAATTTTTTTCTAAAGCATAAATATAATCCATCAACTTTACTGGTTTGCTATTTCCTATATTATATACACACCAAGGCACTTTACTTGTTGCTGGATCTGGATCGTCACTGTTCCATTCACGGTTATTTGTTGCAGGACAATCAATAGTTTTTACAACTCCCTCTGCAATATCATCAATATACGTAAAATCTCTTGTATGATTACCATAATTAAAAACATCAATAGTTTTTTCTTCTAATATATTTTTTGTAAATTTAAATAAAGCCATATCTGGTCTACCCCATGGACCATAAACAGTAAAGAACCTAAGACCTGTAGTAGGCAATTGATAAAGATAACTATACGCGTGTGCCATAAGCTCATTTGATTTTTTTGAAGCCGCGTAGACAGATAAAGGATGATTTGCACTATTATGTTCTGAAAAAGGCATTAGAGTATTTGCACCATATACACTTGATGTGCTTGCATAAACTAAATGTTTAATATTATGATTTCTACAATTTTCTAAAATATTAGCAAATCCAACAATATTGCTCTCTATATAAGCAAGAGGGTTCTCTATAGAATATCGCACACCTGCTTGAGCTGCTAAATTTACTACACTATCAAATTTTTCATCTTTAAATAAACTATCTATGCTCTCTCGATTTTCAATACTCATTCTAATATGTTTATAATGTGAATAACTTTCGTGTCTTTGTAAACGAGCTTCTTTAAGGTTTGTATCATAATAATCATTATGATTATCAATGCCTACTACTGTATCACCTCTTTCTAATAATTTTACTGAAAGTGCAGAGCCTATAAAACCTGCTGAACCTGTGATTAATATTTTCATTAAATATATTTTGAAAATTATAATAAGATAATTACTTTTAAACTAAAAGGAAAAAATTGATTAATCAAAATTTATTGTAGAGTTATTAAAAGTTCTTTTATTTTATTTTTATTGATATTAAATTTTCAAAAGTTCTGTTTATAGATGAACTTTCAACATCATTATTTTCTTTTAATGATGTCAAGAGTCTAAAAAAACTAGAATTATTTCTATCTTTTGAAAAACATAGCATTGGCGCAGAAATACCTACTTCATTATAGACTTTAAAACTTACTTGGTTTTTGTTGTCACTAAAATTAATATAACCATCCGTGTTTCCAAAACAATTTTTAGCTGTAAATTTTGGTGATATTGCCTCATCATGAAAAAAATTTATATTTCCCTTTAAAGCAAAGACCTCTCTTTCTAAACCTCCATTTTTAGTAGAAACTTTTAATTTATTAAAATTAAAAATGTCATGGTTAATATTAAAATAATTAGATCTAATTGTTAGAAAATTTATATCAGAAGTTTTTATTTTATTGTGCAAATACAATATTTTTTTGTGTGTATCAAAATACCATTTTTTTTGAATATCAATGATATTTTTTCGATAAAATTTATTACTAAAAATTATAAAATTATTTTTTTTTGTAATTTTAATGTCACCTCTTGCATCTAAATCAGAAATTTTTATATTCGAATTTTCTGCTACATTGTGACCACAATAAAAATCTACACTAAGTTTGTCATTATAAAAGTATCCCTGATTATATTTTCTTAAATAAGAAAGATGCATCTTATTTTTAATTAATCCGAAAGATATTAAACTTAATCCTCTTTCTTTATCAAATTCAAAAAAATATTTAGAGTCATCATAATGAATTATATTTGTCTTATTTTCTAAAAAATAGACATTTTTTTTATAATTAGTTCTATTAGTTTCTTTTTCAAAAATTTTAGTTACAAAATTTTTTTTTAGTAATTTTTTTTCATCCTTTTTAATTTGAGAAAATAAATTTTCCCAACGGTTTTTTTCTATATGAGTTCTAAAATCGCTACTCCAGTAATAACAGAGTTTTTTTAAAACTTTTTTATTTTTATTTCCACTTAAATAAATTCTCCAACATGCTGTATTAATTTTATAATTATTTTGGCCTCCGACATACCATCTTAAAGGATTATATCTTTTTTGTTTTTTTGTTGGAAGGTTGTTTTTAATGTTGGTTATGTCTACAACTTGCTTATTGAATTTTGATTTAAAATAAATTTTATTTATCTGATTGAGATTTAAAAACGTAAATTTTTTTTGAAGTTTATCTAAAACTATTTTTATTTTTTTCCATTCATTTGAGTCTTTGTTTGAGATACTAGCCTCATTTTCAAATCGTTTTAATCTATAATCAAAAATCTCAGCATCACTTCCATAAACACTCACAACTCCCTCTTTATAAGAGTTTACTTTATTAAAAATCTCAAAATACTCAGTATTACTTAATTTAGAATGAACTGTTTTTTGAAAGTTCTGAAAATTATTTGAAGAATTCCAAATAACATTAATTATGCTTTTATTTCCTTTTAATTTTTGAGGATAAAATTGATATTCTGGTTTAATATTTGGATTATTTTTTATGGAATCCCAATCCATAATTAAAGTTTTATAATTTTGATTTTTATATAAGTCCACAACTGATTTAGATAAACATTGCTCATTTACATAAGCAATTTTTGGAGTTTGATTTAATATTTTTTTATAAATTTGTTTACCATATTTAATATTAAAATCATTAACCTCATGCGGGATAAGTGGAAAGATTGCTTGAGTATAAGATGAACCAATAAGATAAGTTTTTTTTTCTTTAAGAAGTTTTTTGAATAAAATTATCCATTTATGATCTATTTTTTTAATTTCGTTTAAAGTCCAACCTGTAATTTCTATACCAATATTAAAATCTGATTTATTTATTAAATTCAATAATGGCCAATAACATTTATTTATTACTTCTTTTCTTTTGCTTTCTGGAAGTGACGAAAAAAATAAATTAAGATGAAAAAATAAATATACAAATTTTTTTTTTATATGATTATGTTTCATTAAGCATTTATTAAGCGTGAAATATTTTTTGATAGATTTCTGGTACCATTAATTGACATTTTTTTTAAAGAATTAATTGAGTATTTTTTTGCAATATTATTATCATTCATAAGTTTCAAAAGTCCATCGACTACTAATTTAGGATTATTTATAACCATAGCAACCTCTTCTTTGGATAAAGCTTTAAGATCCTTATAATCTTTATTCTTATATGGTGAAAAAACAACTGTTGGAATCCCATACTGCAATGCTTCAAAAAAGGAAATACCAAATACTGATATTACATAATTGCTTTGTATAATGAGTTCATCAAGTTGTTGTGGGGCATCGTGAATAAACCAACATAATCTTCTCTTTTTTGGAATTTTTGGTTTCTTAGATAATGGCCCCCTAACCCAATGTATCTCTGAATTCTTATCTAGTATTTGATCTATTTGACTTGGAAGATAATTACCTAAATTTGTAATATCGCTCCCACCTGTTAAAACTAATACTCTTGAACCAGGAGACCATTTCTTACCCTTAAAATGTTTTTGAATTAGATAGCTATCCCAGCCTGATTTTAATAAACTTTTGCATCTACTGTGTTTAGATATATCAAAATTAAACGATGGTACCCAAATAAGGTCTAAGATATCACAAAACTCAATTAAAGCATCAATACTTACTATACGAATATTCTGTTGTTTTAATTTTAAAAATAATTCTCGAAGATTACTTGTGTTATAATTTTGTATGATATCAAAAACAAGTAAATCAAATTTATTAGACCTTAAAATTTTATTAATAATTAAAATAAAATCACTATCTAATGAAAAGTTATGTATTTTATAGTTCTCTAGCTCATCTTTTTTTATTAAATTACCAAATATTAAAAATTCTGGAATTACTCTATTATCTTTTTTTAAAGTATTTGCTAATGCTAATAACCTAGAGAGATGACCAATGCCTATATCTTGGTTTACGTTGCAAACTAATAAAACTTTTTGCATTTAGACTTTATTTGGTAGAAAATGTTTTACGTATCGATTTAAAAGGTCTTAATCCATCAGATGGATCTGTTCGCCATTGACGATCAGATATTTCAGAAGGCACAGGTTCCTTAATACCATCTCCATCAGTTACTTTCGCTTCTCTAATTTGTTTTATAATTTCTTCAATTTTATCTGGAAGCCAGCAGTGGCCTGACCCATACTCTTCTCCTTTGCCATCTAAATCTAAATGAAATTCAATAATTTTTGCATCCCATTTGTGAACAGCACGATGAATTACTCCTGAATTAACTGTATGATCAGACCAACCCACCTCACATCCAGTTATTTTTCGAATAGTTTCTATTGCTGATAAATTTGCTTCATTAAAAGGAGTAGGATAAGCAGATGTACAATGAAGCACTTTTGGCTCGCAACTATTTTTTCGTAAAATTTTGACTGCATGCTTTATTTCTTCTAAATTTGCCATACCAGTAGAGATTATAACAGGTTTTTTTGTGATAGCACAAGCAATGAGTAAATTATCCCAAAGTAATTCGTATGACGCTATTTTATAAAAATCCACATAAGGTTCCAGCTCTTTAACAGCATCAAGATAAAATGGTGTACAACTAAATTGAATGTTTTTTTTCTTACATCTTTTTGCTAATTCAGGTAAAAACTTCACTGGTAATTCCCACTGCTTTCTATCTCTATGTTGTTTTGAATTTTCTAAAATTTCTGACGCAAATAGTCTATCGATTTTAAACAATTGAAATTTGACTGCATCACAACCAATCTTTGAAGCTATATCAATAAATTTAATTGCTCTATCAATATCTCTTGAATGATTGCTAGATACTTCCGCTATAAATAAACTCATAATTTGATAATAATTTATTCTTAATGGTATAACTCATTAAGATCTACTTTTTTTTAATTGTTATGATGATAAAATTTATCATTGTTTTATTTATAAATAATATCACCTATCTTTAATTAAGTATTCCTTTGATTTTTTTTCCATTTACCTGGAAAATTAAGTTTTCATAAATTTTATTTATATTTTTGTATAATTTTTGTCGAGTTTCTCCAGTAACAATGAAAACACCTGATCTTTTTTTATGCTGATCAATTTCTTTTATAACTGAATTTTTTTTTTGAAAAATAATTATTTTTTTTAAACCTTTAATGTGCTTCACTTTTTCTAAATTAATTATTTTTTGTAATTTTCCTTCCTTTAAAAAAAAATATTTATTTGATACATACTTTTTAAATTTATCTTTTAACATCTTTTCTTCTACTTTGCCATAAACCTCAAGTCTGACAACTTCTTTGACATAATTTATACCCTGACCAAACGGAACTAAACTTTCAGAGAAGTCTCCCCCACTTAATCTTGTTGCAAATTCAATTAAATAAGGTTTTTTTCTGTATATAACAAAATCTCCTTTTATTACGCCATTTGTTATTTTCAATTTTTTTGCCAGCCTTCTAATAATAAAGTCAATTTTTTTTTTATAACTTATATTTTTTGAGGGATTAATTGCTCCATTTTCAATCATATTCGGATATAAAAATTTATTTAAAGAGTAATCCCTATCAACAAAACCAGGTGTTATTATTTTATTTTTATTGATAATTAAACTCTCAGTGCTAATTTGACTTCCTTTTAAATATTCCTCAAAAATAATTTTATCATTAGCTATAGATTTAAGTTTTTTTAAAGATGGACTAATTTCATTTACATCCTTTATATGTAAAACTCCCCTAGATCCAGACTGTCTTGTAAGTTTAAGAACACCTGTTTTAATTTTATTTTTTTTCCAAAAATCAGTAATTTTTTTTTTATCTCTAGAAACTAAAAAAGGAGCCGTTTTAAAACTATTTTTTTTTAAAAAATTTTTCATTAAAACTTTATCTTTTGATATCAATGCAGAAATTAAAGGCATGTTAATTTTTAATCCAATTTTTTTTTTTAAATTAATGATTATTTGAGGAACATCACATCCCATTGTAATAACTCCTAAAATTTTATGAAATTTTTTGAATTTGATTAATCTTTTGGCTAATATTTTCTCTTTAATAAAATCTAAATTCAAATACCTATCAGCAAGTTTAAAACCTGGTGAATTTTTTTTTTTATCTATTACTAAGGTTTTTAATCCTAATTCTTGAATAGATTTTATTAAGTAAAGTTGATCTACACTCGCACCCAATACAACTACATAGCCATCCATTTGATACTAGTGAGCTAATTTTTTAATTGGCTTGTTACTTTTTCAGTAATGCTATCTTGATCTAAGCCTGCTTCTTTACTACACTCTATATTGTTTCCTGCATTAATAAATTTATCATCAATTCCAATTCTTATTAAGTTTTTTTCTATTTTATTATCTGATAATACCTCAGCAAGTATTGACCCTAGACCACCTGGTAAAGTATGTTCTTCAATACATACTATATTATGAACATTTTTAATTAAATTTAAAAACTCATTATTATTAAATGGTTTAATGTTTTTTATTAAAAATATTGAGAAATTTAAGTTTTTTTTACTTTTTAAACTATCCTGTAATAATTTACCTTTAGAAAGTGAATTAGCTAGAGTAAATATTATTCCATCATTTCCGACCGAATATTTTTCAATACCACTATCGTTTATTTCTTTCACAAAATCTTCTGGCTCTGAAATTGGATCATATTGATGTAATATTACTGTTGGATTTTTTGATAAACTGGCGTTTTCAACACATCTTCTTATAGTTTTTTTAACATCATTTGTATCAACAGGAAAAACAATATTTAAATTTGGTATGCATCTTAAATATGAAATATCCATTACACCATGGTGCGTGGGCGAGTCGTATCCTGCAAAACCAGTCCTGGCTGATAAAAATATAATTGGTAAACGCATACAAGCTGCATCATGATATATCTGATCAAAAGCTCTCTGCATAAAAGTGGATTGAAAACAGCATATGACTTTTTTTCCTTCTAACGCTAAACCTACAGCCATTCCTACTGCTTGTTGTTCTGCCATTCCTACATCAAATGCTCTATCTGGAAATCTTTTTATAATCTCATCTAAATTATTAGAATAAGGTGTTGCTGGCGTTATAACATATAAATTTTTATCTTCCTCCATTAATTTTAAAATCTCATCTGCTCCCTCTCCAGCATATGTTTTTCCAACTACTGATGGATTTGCACCCTCTCCAGTTTCAGAATTAAATGGAGCAGAATAATGCATTCTATAGGGATGTTCTTCAGCAATTTTTAAACCATTACCTTTCACAGTTTTTACGTGAAATACTGTAGGCTTAAGATTATTTTTTATAGTCTTTAAAGTACTTTCAAGTTTATGGACATCATGTCCATCTTGTTCACAATAATAGTCATAACCTAGCGATTCAAAAAAAGATTTACTTTTTTCTTGCCAATTATTACCAGTTGTCATTTTTAATATGCCCCCAACATTAGGAGCAATTGCCCAACTATTATCTATAAATATAATCAATAAAGGTAAATTATTTTGAACTCCAAAATTTAAACCTTCAAATGACATTCCTTCTACAATGCAACCATCACCAATTACAGCAATTGCAAAATTATTTTTTTTGTTATCATGAAAGGATTTAGCAATTCCTGAGGCAATTGGTATTGATGTTCCAGCATGTGAAACATCTATAATGTCATGTTCACTCTCTCTTTGTTCAACAAACCTCGCCATACCCATGTATGAATTTAATGTAGAAAATCTATCTGCCCTTCCAGTTACAATTTTATGAGCATATGCTTGATGACCAACATCAAATAGAATTTTATCATTTGGAGAGTCAAAAACTCTATGAAGAGCTACTGATATTTCTAAGCTACTCAGGTTTGCTCCAATGTGACCACCAGTTTTGGAAGTGCTACAAATCATAAATGATTTCATATCAAGAATTAACTCATCCAATTCTTTGTTTTGCATATCTTTTAACAATTGAACGTTTAATTTTTTTAATTTATCTGTTACCATCCTGAGTATAGACCTCCATTGATATTAATAATTTGACCAGTAATATAGCGGCTTTTTTCTGATGCTAAAAATACTACTGAATTAGATATATCTAACACATTTCCAATTTTCCCTAAAGGAATTTTTGCTTCAATATTATTTCTACCCTCTTTTTTTATAAATTTTCTTACCAACTTTGTTTCTATCACTCCAGGAGAAATTGCGTTAACTCTAATTTTTTGTGCAGCTAAAATATTTGCGAATGACTTTGTTAAAGAAATAACTGCTAACTTTGCTGCAGCATAATGTGGTGCTTTTGTTCCTCCAGTTTGACCTCCAATTGATGAAATATTTATTATTGAGCCATTGTGACTTTTTTCGATATATTTGGATAAAGTCTGAATTAAAAAAAAAATAGAACTAAAATTAATATTAATAGTTTTTTCCCATTCTGAAAAATTAATCTTTTTAAAAGGCATTTGGTTTAAATATCCGGCATTGTTTACTAGGACATCTAATTTTTTATATTTTTTAACTATTTTTTCTAATTGGTTTATTTGGTTTATTTTTGAAAAATTTATTTTTAAGAGTTCACAAGACATTCCCAATTTATTAATTTCTTTTTTTAGAGATAATGCTGATTTTTTATCCTTATTAAAAGTGGCTATTATATCATATCCATTTTTAGCCAAATCAATTGCAATCGCTCTTCCAATTCCATTTGATGCTCCGGTAATTAATGATAATTTATTAGTCAATTTAAAAAAATTCTCCGTATTTAATGAATCTTTTATATCCGATTTTTTTTGCCTGCATTATTATTTCTTTTTGGTATTCTCTAGAGCTAACAAAAATTTTATGATTTTTCCATTCTTTTTTAAATGTTGGCTTAAAAAGTCTTATATTATGCATTTTTGTAAAATACTTAAATAAATGTGCATCAAAAACGCAAGTTATAATTTTCTTATCTAATTTACCTATTCGTATAAAAGCATCAAAATATCTACCAGCTCCCCAAAAAATAATATCATTTTTATAAATTTTGCTTAATTTCTTACAAACTATTTTTATCTTTTTTCTATTACTAGTTAATATTTTATTATATCTTTTTAAATACATTCTTTTATCAAAACAAACTTTATTTTTTGAAAAATATTTTCTAAGGCTTGTGTCTACTTTAAAGTTTTTTGTAATCAGATATTGTATTTCATTATCTTTAGTATTTTTATAAAGAACTTTAAAATTATGTTTTTCAAAAAATTTTAATAGGGAATTATTTGTGAAATGGTAAGTGTGAGGATCAATAAAAATTTCCTCAAAATTATCATACTTAAAATTATTAATATTTGGCACAGCAACAAATGCTTGTCCATCATGTTTAAGACACTTAAAAAGTTTTTCTAAAACCAAGGAGCATGATGACACATGTTCAAGTGTATGTGAAAAATAAATAAAATCGTAATAGTTTTCTTTAATATCGCATAATTCGATTCTTTTATTAATTTTTATAACATTTTTTCTTTTTTTATACTCATCCAGTAAACTTTTATCTGTTTCAATTGCAGTTATTTCAGGTTTTATATTTAGGCTATGTAAATAATTAATAAAATATTCTCTGTTAGATCCAATATCCAAAATTTTTTGTTTATTGCTAAACTTGATTTTATTTTTAGAAAAAAAATTTATATGTTTTTTTAGTGCAAGACCTTTTGAATATTTAACACTTGATCTATCTGCATTACTTGACATTGAAGGAGGTGGTCTTTGAGCATATTTTTTTTGTGGAATACTTTGAAGTAAATTACATTTTTCACATTGATAAGTAAGGTTATTTCTTCTTGTCATAACCGGTCTATAACTAAAAGTTAATTTATTATTACAATAATCGCAGATTTTAACTTTAGTAAATAACTTTGTATTCATTATCATTATTGTAATTAAATTTTTTCATCGAATTTCCACACTCTTTCTGAAAGCACTTTATTTGTGAATTTTTTAGATATATATTTTTTGGTATCGTGACATTTACAGGTTTTTGAAATGATTTTTTTATAATATCAAAATCATACTTTCTTATACCCATAAATCTTATTAGCTCAAATAATTTTTTTTCATTTTGTATATCCTCAAACATAAAAGTTTTTCTATTTTTTGCTTTTTGTATTGAATGATATATTTTTAAATTTATTTCAGACCAATAATTGCAAATTTTCGAAAACTGACTTTTATTTAAAAATTCTTTTAACTTTTGATAATCATCTATTGGAATAGGTCTCCAATATTTTTTTTCACTTGATATATACTTATTTTTTTTATTAAGAAATTTTATGAGTTTTAGTATATCTCTTTTATTGTACATGATATCTCGATGTTTGTTATAAAATGAAGAGACAACTTTTTTGCCATTTCTAATTAAATGTACAAATTTTGCATCGGGAAACAATTCAACTAATACATCAGCAATCCAAGGTAGAGCATTTGAGGAATCTACCCAAATTTTTTTTGTTGAATTGGTAATGGAATAAAGATGGTTTTCTTTTAAAAAATGAATTATTTCTTTTTTTGAGATTCTTTTCATATGATACAAATTTGCAATTCTTAAAGTGGGTTCAAAAAAAAATTCATGATAAGCTTCAATATTTTTTACTCTACTTAAAGCTTTGTAAAAACTATAAGTTCCACATCTACCACTACCTAAAATAAATATAACATTTGTTTTATTTTTCATGTTTCTTAAGTATTAGTTTTTA
>MDTB01076062.1_pt1 | contig 14495 bp, 21 predicted proteins | sample 811161 | NCBI WGS metagenome assembly MDTB01 (sample SAMN05326650, study PRJNA326480) | marine metagenome | isolation source: seawater | place: Mediterranean Sea | collected 2009
CGGCCTGATCTGCCTTGCCCGCACTGCTCAACCGGGTTGTGATTTAAGATCTTCAAGTCGCCCAGGCGACACGCCGGGATAGCTCAGTTGGTAGAGCAGGCGACTGAAAATCGCCGTGTCCCCAGTTCAAATCTGGGTCCTGGCATCTCACCGATGCCGACGTTTCTGTGTCTTTCATCCCTCCAGATGCAAGCACCGACAGGTTGTTCAACAACGCCGACAGCTTTGCGATGGTCTTCGACCAGGCGTGGAAGACCATGACGGGGTCTAAGAGCGCTCCATTGTCGAAAGACGAGCGAATGGCGTTGGTGATGAAGTCAGTCGCTGATCACCCCTTCCGTGTGGCTCAACCGGAGATGGCCCAACAGGTCGCGGAATTCCGATTAAGGCTGCTGGATCTCAGCTGAATCAGGCGGACAGCAGATCGATCTGAGGATCGTCGACATATTCCATCTCACCATCTGGATCGGAATTTTCATCGGCATCGGTGTCGGCGTCATCCATGTCGACAACCTGATCGTCAGCTTGAGGCTGCTGGCGGGCTGAATCGAGTGCAATCACCTCAGCGGTTCCCAGCACATCCTTCACTTTTCTGACCCGATCCTCGCTTTGGCACAGCAGATCCACGATCTCGGCGTCAACATCTGGCGCCTGATCCGCGGTGGCCAGCTGACGCTCCAGGCCAACGAGTCGGCTCTCCAGCAGCAGCACACGTTCCGTGAGTGCCTCAGTCAGTTCGCTGAAACTGAGCAACTGTTGGCACAACAGCTGTTCGAAGGCAGACCGCTGGGATGTGCTGGCCACAGGGAACGTCCTCGAAAGGAATTTCGCTGATGGTATCGATGCAGGACAGGCTGTCCACAGCGACAGGACGAAGCGTCAGGATGCAAATCACCATCCCGCAACAGAGTCTGGGCCAGCTATGCCCTCTGCCCGTTTCCTGCTTCTTGCCCTGCGCCTCGGCCTGTTTCAGGCCGGTCTGGGCATGCTGGCCGTTCTCACCCTGGGAATTTTCAATCGCCTGCTGATCGAAGAATTCAGTGTGCCTGCAGCGCTGACGGCTCTTGCCATCGGTGCGCAGCAGCTGGTGGCTTTCACCCGGGTCTGGTTCGGACGCCAAAGCGATCGGATGCCGGAGGGGTCGTTGCGACGGACCCCCTGGATCCTGGGAGGAGCAGCGGCGTTCTGCACGCTGTTCTGGGTTGCTGGACGACTGGTTCTCTGGATTGCGGAGGCCTCCTCCGCTGGAGACGCAGGGCTGGTTGTGCAACGGGGATTGCTGCTCACACTCGTCTTTCTCCTGTACGGCACTGCGGTCTCCGCCAGCTCAACCCCATTCGCTGCGTTGCTGATCGACGTGACCACGGAGCGACAACGTCCGCAACTGGTCTCGATTGTTTGGACCATGTTGACGATGGGAATTGTCGCGGGGGCGATCCTCTCGAGTCGTTTTCTGGGATCAGCCTGCGCATCCGAACAGCTGGACTTGGTGATCCAGGGCGTGGAGCGGTTGATCGTGGTTGCCCCAGTGCTGATTTTCAGCTTGGTGCTGATCAGCATCATCGGCGTGGAACGCCACCACAGCAGTCTTGACAGCAGGGATGCGGGATCTCAGGAACTGAGCATCCGCCAGACGATTCAAGTGATCCGAGCCGACCAACAGGTGGGGTATTTCTTCGGTGTTCTCTGCCTGTTCACATTCAGCCTCTTCCTGCAGGAAGCTGTCATGGAGCCCTACGGCGGATCCATTTTCGGCATGAGTGTCTGCGAGACCACCCGTCTGAATGCGATCTGGGGGATGGGCACGCTGGTGGGGATCGCCTCCACGGGTTTTCTGATCACCCCGCGGATCGGAGCCCAGCGCACCGCGCTGCTGGGAGCAGGTCTCTCGGCCTTGTTCCTGCTTTTGATAGTCGTTGCGGGAGCCACTGAGTCGTCTGGTCTTTTCCGCCTATCGCTCGGCTTGTTTGGTTTCGGCGCCGGCGTGTCCACCAATGCCTGCCTGACCCTGATGCTGGGACTCACCTCACCGCTTCTGGCAGGCACCTTCATCGGTATCTGGGGAGTGGCTCAGGCTTATTCCCGTGGCATTGCAACGGTTGCCGGAGGCAGCGTGCTCTCCGGAGCTGGCCTGATCTGGGGAAGTGAAACCAGCTTCGGGGCTTACGCAAGCGTGTTCGTGCTGCAGGCGCTGGGGCTGCTGGTCTCGGGAGTCCTCCTGCTGCGTGTGGACACGTCCCTGTTCAAAGAGAGAATCGAGCGAACCCTGGGATCGCTCGTGGCCCATGAGCTCGACTGAATCAAATCCGACAAGCCTGCTTACATGGCATCGATTGTTCGAGCCATGGGCTGATGGATCTTCTTGCGGATCCAGAACTGCGTCCTCTGCTGGATCAGGCAGTGGATGGTGAGCTGGACATTCCTGTGGGGACTGGCCGACTCCGGGTGGATCTGAAGGGAGACAACATCCGCCTCTGGCAGGAAACGCTCGATCGCCTGCAACCGGAAGGCAATCTTCTGCTCGCCTGTGAAAACAGCGACGGCAGCCTCAAAGCCACCCAGCTCACCTGGGTTGTGGGTGCAGCAATCCGTTCTGCACAGGTCTCAAGCAGCGCAGAAGCGGGATCCCTTCTGAACAGCCTCGGGATTGACGCTCCGCTGAGCGATGCTGCTCAAAAGCATTGTCCAGGACTGGGTGGACGCATCACCTGGGCCTTCTATCTGGAACGCCATGGCTGGCTCAAAGCCACACCGGTTGCCGCGCCCCATGCCTGACGACAACTCCACACTGCACCAATTGATCCAAAGGGCTCGGGTGCTGGGCCTGAACAACAACCCAGATCTGCCTGCATCGATCCGCCAGATCATCGAAACGGTGGACAACCAAAAGCGGCTGATGTCCAGTGAGGAAGCTTTGGCGCTCTGTGATTGGTCTGGCATCCAACCGGGCTGCATCCACGTGCTTCAGACCGAGATCGAACGACTCGTCCAGCAGGCCCGAGTCACGCTGTTGGAACGCGATCCCACTTTGGTAGAACCGGGAGGTGCGCTCCACCCTGCCCAAAGGGCTGAAGCCTGCTGGAACGACTGCTGGCAGTTCATGCGTGTGATCACCATCGCGGTCGCCATCGACCACCCGCAGTTCACCGATCGAGAGGGAATGCAGTCCATGCGGAGCCTGTATGCCCTGCTGGGGGTCCCGACCGAGGGGCTCAAGATCGCGTTGACGGAACTGAAGCGTCTGTCGATTCAAGCCATTGACCAACCCAGGTGGACACGTGAAGGCCATGCACTGACGCAAGCCTTCGACCACCTCGCTGCCGAACTCAACAAAAGTGCAGTTAAGAGCTGCAAAGCAAATGCAAAAAATTGAGGCACCGAGCAGAAAGTGGCAACAGTAGAAATGCTCAATTCAAGCGATGGCTCTGACACGTCGTCCTTACTCCAGCTCCACCCAAAACGCCAGGGTCGCGGTTGAAGGTGGGCGCGAAGAGGGAAAGATCGAAGACCTGATCAACCGGGCGTACCGCCAGGTGTTCTTTCACGCGATGCAGGTTGACCGTGATCCCTATCTGGAATCTCAATTGCGGAACGGCAACATCACCGTGCGTGATTTCATTCGTGGACTCCTGCTCTCCGAGCGTTTCCAACAGGGCTACTACCAGTGCAGCTCCAACTACCGGATGGTCGATCAAGTCATCGGCCGTGTCCTTGGTCGCCCCTGCTACGGCGAAGACGAGCGCCTCAGTTGGTCGATCACCATCGCGGAGAGTGGCTTCACCAGCTTCATCGACACGATTCTCGACAGCCAGGAGTACATGACCAACTTCGGCTACGACCGCGTGCCACAGCAGCGGTCGAGGCTGCTCCCGGGCCGCGATATCGGTGAAATGCCGATTTGTCAGCGTTTCCCCCGATACGGATCCGATTGGCGCAATTCCCTTCAGGAGAGGGCACCGAGCCGAAACCGCATGGAGCTGCTGACCACGGCACCACTGAAAACGTCTGCGGCATGGGCCAATGGTCAACCCCCGGCCTGGGCCCTGAAAGCGTGGTTGGCCCTCGCCGTTGGTGGATCGTTCGAGATCGGACGCGTTCTGCTTACTGTTGCTGCCGAGATGCTGCACACCTGATCACGAGAACTGAGGGGGTGGATCTGCCATAGGTTCGATGCAGGTCCACCCTGTTCCGTGATCGATGCAACATGGCAGCAACGCGTTGCTGAACCAGTTCTGCAGTCTGCTCACGGGCAGACACAGCAATCAGCAGCAGGCCTTTGACAATCCTCCTTTGTTTGCTCACATCATCCTCAAATACCGCGCCCTGCCCCAGTTTTCAACACCGACATTGTTGCTAGAGCAAAGTTATGCATTCAGCCCCGAAAAGCCATACAGAGTCCGCGTTCTGCAAGTTCGTTGTTGCAAAGAGGCAAAGATCCGAGTCACTAACCACACATTGCGCGATCCATCAGCTTTCCTTGGAGCTGCTGACTGCCTTGCACTACGCGCAACGATCAGGACTTCGCAACTGAATGAAATGCATGGTTGCGGATACGAAGTCATGCCCAGCGGTGTCAAAAGCTTCATCGGCACAACCGAACCCGGTTGCCGATGCCTTGTGACGCGAAACAAGGTCGAAACGTATCTTCAGAGCAGCTTCAAACTGCACCCAGATGGCATGAACACACTCGATCGTGGGTACCACCTAAAAACTCATGAAAGGGTCTGGGGGTCAGTTGCTGGAGAGTTCGTTTTTCGCAGGGAAGAAGACTGGTCCGATGAAATCCCCGAGCAATGGTGGGACGTGGACGGCAGAGATTTGTAAAGAAGTAATGAACCAGCGCCTCGCAACCAAAATCAAACGTAATTTAGTGCGCAATAGCTGATTAAGTCATGGCTGAGCAATCAAACGCGTGGGCACAGGGCAACCCTCCTGCAACATTTGAAAAGTTATGGCGGGGCTTGATTCTTGTGGCGGCAATCCATCTCGGAGGAATGGCCGTCAACCTCATTTCTCAAATGCTGGGGTACAACGGACTTGACGGAATTCCATCAAAGTTCCTTGGCCTTTAAATAAAAGACTATCAGTTGTCACATGCTCCGCTTCAAAAGGACATGTGACAATGTAATTCGTCATGAATTAAAGTAGCGATTTCCAGACCTAAAGTCGAATTCTTCCTCTTTTCTGTCGACCTTGCATGTCGATTGAGAATAGTGAGCCAAGCTCGGATAACCTTCTGGCTTCAATCCGGGACAAACACGATCAACATCTTCACGATCAGGGCAAAAATAGACGCCAAACCAACGGTTCAAAAATCGGCCCTTGATCTCTTCAGAAAAATGGAAGCCATGATTTTCCGCAATCTGAATGATTTTCTCAGGCCCAGCAGAAACTAGTTCTCTTCTAAGCTCAGACGAATCTGTGGCCTCGCGAATAAATCGCCTCAACTCCTGTTTACTCATAATTAAATGAAAATGCTAAATTGAATCTTCACTTATTAGCCCTGTCATTAGGGCATAGACATACAAAATCGACAAAAGTCGCAACATTTCACAGGTTTAACAGACGGATTCCATTCAAGAGAACGACAGACTTCCAGAATCACCAAAACAAGGAAGGTGTAGTGTTGTACCACTGTTGTCGCACCTTATGGCTGATGGATGGAAGCTTCCAGAACAGGTGAAGCCTGAAGCTCTCATTCAAAGCGGGAGCATTGATGCAAGAGGTGCTTGCTGGAGAAATGCTGATTTATCAAAACTCAACCTCAGAAACGCAAAATTATGCCGCGTTGATTTAAGAGGTTCTGACCTGAGCCAAAACGATCTAGAGGGAGCCGATCTGCGCTTAGCAAGATATGACCAAAGCACGTCTTGGCCAGTGGGCTATCGCTATCAAACGACAGGAGCGATAGGCCCTGGCGCCAAATTGAACGGTCAGTTTCTGAACGGTGCTGATTTACGAGGCATGGATCTGAGAGAAGCGAGCTTTCTTGGTGCTTACCTCAGCGGAGCAGACCTGAGTGGATCCCTCCTTGATGGCGTGTCGTTCGTTGGAGCCGACCTTAGAAATGCAAGCTTCAAAGGAGCGCGCTGCAAAAAAGCACGCTTCAACACTTCGCAACTGAATATGACAGACTTTCGCGGAGCCGACCTAGAACAAGCAGAATTGCAAAATGCTGATTCTATTGAGGGCGCAGATTTCTCATATTGCAAACATCTCGGAAACACAGTTATATCTTTTCTTGAAAGGTCAACCAAAGAATTAGACGTCTGGAATCCAATTACACGACAACAAACACGAAAGAGCCTGGAATGCCTCCTGGAGGTATCAGGAAGTTAGAAAAATTAGGGCCCTGATAACCCGCTCCGCCCCTCTTAGTAGTTGAGGTTTGTAAAGACAGCCGTTGTGATGGCAAAGATTGCCCGATCATGGTATGGCGCTTCGTGGATCCACTCCATGCCCTTCGGTCCGGCCTCGCTTCTGGGGGTAGAAAGCTTTGACACCGACTCAGTTGTGGAGCTTCTGCCGGGAGATGATGATCTCAGAAAAATTGAGATCATCCGTTCGATTTACCGCCAGGTGCTCGGCAATGCCTATGTGATGGATAGTGAGCGCGATCTCATTGCCGAATCTCAATTCAAATTAGGCGAACTTAGTGTACGTGAATTCGTGAGAAAGCTTGCGAAAAGCGATCTCTACCGAACAAGATTTTTTGATAGTTGCTCACGATATCGATACATCGAACTTTCCTTCCGACATCTGCTTGGACGTGCACCAACAAGCTACGAAGAAATGCGCTGTCATTCCGACACGCTTGACCAAGGTGGATTCGAAAAGGACATCGACACTTTTATTGATTGCAAGGAATACCAAGATGTTTATGGTGAATGGGTTGTTCCTTATCAACGCGGCTGGAAAACAGAAGCATGCGGAACGATGCAAGAATTCACCTGGAATTTTCAATTACTGCGTGGCAACAGCAGCAGTAGTTTGAAAGGTGATCTCGCTGGTAAAAGCGCAAAACTTGGAGGTGCCGCTTATCAAAATCGCCCTCTTCCAATTGTTCGCCCTTCGTCTGATAACAGCACCGGCTGGAGCTTCAGGCCTGCATCCAATCTTCAAGGTGCGCCAACACGTTTAGGAGTTGGAGCTGGGTCTGAAGGGAAAACGTTCCGCGTTGAGGTAACAGCTTACAAAGCAAACAATTTGAAGCGTATTTCACGCTACGTAAAATCGAACAGGGTTTACTACATTCCTTTCGAAAAGTTATCTGAACAGTTTATTCGTATTCACAAGGAAGGTGGCAAAATTTCAAGCATCACCCCTATGGGCTGATCGCTTCTGCTTTGTCTTATCAAGACACCCTTTAAGTCCTCCTCACTTTCACCCTTCAACATCATGTCCATCAGCAAGCCAGCCTCCAGTGGCTTTGGTGCAACCAGCAAGTGGTCAGACCCCGTTTCCTTCAACCGCGGCGGTACAACGCAAAATAAACCTGCTCTCAGCAACAGTGAGTTTCTACGCCAATCGTGCGCAAGCATGAAGATTGCCGTCGGACCTCGTACCCATGAGAATTGCCCTCATGGTGTAGTTCAAGCTCAGTACAGCCCAAACGATGCAGATGCACTCGAACAGACCATTGCAGCTGGCTATCGGCAGGTTTATGGCAATGCTCACGTTATGGACTTTGAGCGATCAGTCGAACTGGAAGCTCAACTTTGCAATGGAGACATCAACGTCCGAGATTTTGTAAGAGGACTAGCCAAAAGTAGTTTCTATCAAAAGCGATTCTTTTCAGGAGTTGCACCGCAGCGAGGCATTGAGCTGAACACCAAACATTTGCTGGGCCGACCACCACAGAACCAGGCAGAAATGTCCCGATTAATTGCCATTTTGAATGATGGTGGTCACAGTGCCGTCATTGACGCGCTTGTCGACTCCGCTGAATACGCAGAAGTTTTTGGCGAGGACATCATTCCTTATGCGAGGGCTTGGAACTCTCCAGCCGATCTTTCCACCGCAAGCTTTCCGAATATGGCGGCATTGGAAAGAAGCTTTGCAATCAGTGACAGTGCCGTGGGTGCTCGAAGCATTCTCCAAGGAAACCTTGCGAAGAACACGACCCAAAGAATCAGTTTGCCAACACAGGTCACTGGAGGCACAACATCCCTATCCGGCACCTACTCGAGGGCCGCTTTCGCTGCGAAGAAACCAGGTGTCACGTCAGGTAAAGATGCAGCTCCGATTCGCAACGATGCTTATGTGAACTTTGGACTTGGACAAAGAGAGCAAGAAATATTCCAACGTTGCCCTGGCGATAGTAATGATCAAATCAATGCTCTAATCCGTGCATGCTATCGACAAGTGATGGGCAATCCGCATCTCATGGAATTTGAGCGTTCACTCTCAGCCGAAAGCCGTTTCTGTGATGGTTATCTGAGTACGAGAGAGTTTGTACGTGCCATTGGTAATTCTGCAGAATATAAGCGGCGTTTCTTTGAAACAAATGCTCCATATCGATTTATCGAATTAAATTTCAAACATTTCCTTGGTCGCGCACCAAAATCCCAACAAGAAGTAAGCGCACATATTCAGATTTTGGCTAATCAAGGATATGAAGCCGAAATCAGCAGCTACGTTGACTCAAGTGAATATCAAGAAGTCTTTGGTGAAGACACCATTCCATACATGCGAATCCTGAGTGAAAATGGTCGTTCCCAAGTTGCATTCAATCGACATCTATCACTTGCTGAAGGTTATGCAGCCAGTGACACTGTTCTAACGGGATCAGCACTTGTCAACTCAGTTGCAACTGGCATGGTTCCAAGCGGATGGTCCAACACGACTAGCCGCATCAACCGCAACAGTGCGCAATCAGGATCTCCTGATCCAACATCCAAACGTTTCCGCATTGTTGTGAATGCTCAAACAAGAAATGCACGTCAACGCAGTGCCAATAGCACTTACTTAGTATCCGGTAAGGATATGAGCTCTCAGATGAAGTACATCCATGCCCGTGGTGGCAAAATCGTCTCCATCACGGAAGTGATGTGATGAGTTCATGGGTGTTCTTAATTCTCATTAGGAACACCCCATAAATATTATTTTTTTTCACAATGATCACCCAAGCAACGACAGCCAATCTCGATCTCGGTCACTCGCGTGAGGTTCTCGATGCCGCCTACAGGCAAGTTTTCGGAAACATGCATCTGATGGAGTTGGATGTTTTACCGTCCATTAATGCTTTGTTCTTCAACGGTGATTTAACAGTACAAGGATTGATTACAGCACTGGCTCAATCTGAAACTTACCGAAGACTATTCTTAGAAACAAACAGCCCTTACCGATTTGTAGAATTAAATTTCAAACATTTACTTGGACGGGCACCTAAAGATCAAACAGAAATCATGAGCCATGTTCGTTTGATGGCAGACGAAGGACTGGATGCCGAGATAGCAAGCTATACATACAGTGAGGAATATCTAAGTACATTTGGTGTTGATCAAGTTCCGTTTCTAAGGAATAAAGCAACAAGCGCAGGTCGCACGACAGTTGATTTCAACAGATCAAATTCCATTAACCCAGGAGCTGCTGGTTTTGATGGATCATCAACTGCCATACTTTTAAAAAGTCTTGCAACTGGACAATCGCCTGATCTTATTCAACGCAAAGGTGTAGGAATAGGTTCAACACTTACTGTTTTATGGAATTCTCGTCGACAACTCGGTGCTAACCGACGTGTTGCTCAACGATCAGTTGTAGCCCAAACATCACTATCGGCAACTGTAAAATCAATTCATCAACAAGGCGGTTCAATCATTTCAATCACTACGAATAGTTAAGCCACCTTCACCTCTGCAAACAAAAGTTTAAACTCAAACAAGGAGACTTGAACCATGGCTATTATTCGCTTCCAAGGCCGCAATCACTACAACTCATCTTTTGAGAGTTCTGTGCAGGAAGTTCCTGCAGCAATGTCTATGATGATTGACTCTATGGTTAATATGATACAAAGCTCTAGGAAATCAGATCAAGATACCAATCAACGCTTTGCATCAGATGACAATTGAGCATTTTGTTGCTCAATGCATTGGTGAATGGAGATCAATGCGAACTGGCCACTCGTTGGCTTTCCAAATCTTCGAAGATGTAACCAGTGAAATACGCATTAAATCAGTAAGAGAGGATTCTGATGAAGTCAAGGATCTTCTTAGTCTTTATCAAATCACTAGCCCTCCTTGCTCTCCATTCCATATGTCTTGGGAGGCAGATAGTGATTGGGAGCCTGAAAATTCTGACGAGGTTTCGAAAGGTGAGTGCTTACTCATCCCAATCCCAACCAATGCATCCATCGGTCAACTGATCAGAAGTGTTGGTTATGCTGAGCAAGAACGAGCGACTGCAAACTATGAAATTCTTGGAGACGGCACATTTATACTGACAACAGAATATGGTCAGTCGATCGCGGAGGAACGAATTTGGTTTGTATCAGAAAATGTAAGATGCCGCTCTTCTGTGATTAAGACATCAGGAGGATCAGGTATCCTACAGACTTCTTTTGCCTCCGAAGTTAGGCGAGTTGAACTCTAGACTTGACCTTAAAATCAAAAGTGACTTTACTTTTGCAATGAACCCACTCTTAAAGTTTGCAAAAATATTAACTGGGCACTTCAGTAATTTAAACCAGGCGCAAGAAAATCCGAAAGATTTCGCCAGGATCAATATCTATTTCATGCCATTAAACTTCCAAATCTTAGGGAAGCCAGCTCTTTACTCGGAGCAGAGTTACGATCACGATCCGTGGAATCCTTATCGGCAAGGATTCCATAATATTGAACAAAAAGATGAATTCTTTATTGTAGAAAATTTTGGATATGAACAACAACAAAGAGTGGCTGGTGCTGGACAATGCCCTAAACTTCTTGAAAGATTAAATCCGAGCCTTCTCCAAATAAGATGTGGGTGCGCCATGCATTTCAAAGAAGTCGAAACTGATCACTATCTAGGGCAAGTGGAACCTGGAAAAAAATGCATCGTACCTCGAGATGGAAAACTCACTTATCTAGTAAGTGAAGTGGAGTTATCCGAAACCAAATGGAACAGCAGAGATCGAGGATTTGACATCAATACTAACCAACAATGCTGGGGAAGTGAGCATGGCCTTTTACGATTTGATCGCATGAGCAATCTTGGTTCAGATTTAGACGAAAATTGGATCCGAAAAACAGGATGATTTCATATGAATCAAAATGAAGCAGCAAAGTATCTAAGAGGATGGATTAGATCGCAACACCTTGTATGTTTTGATCAAGATTTTATTTTTGAAACCATTGATCAATCACATCTTGATCGTTTTGAGAATTGCCTAATAGCATTAGGTGGAAAAGTGCGCAGTGTAGACGCTATAGGTAACTGGCCAATGGGTACAGGAAGGACATTTAAAATATTGCGAGCAAAGGCATACGTTCCAAGACCAGGTGGAGAAAAGATTGTTGAATATTGGGCTAAGAATGGCTCGATTACGACACGATATTCTGAAATTAACAGCTAAATTATTCAAACCAACCCAGCCAAGTAGGTCTTGAAAAATCAGTATGCTGACTCCACTTCTTCAAAAGAGTCATTGAATCAATTGCAAAACCTTGAGAATTGGCAATTTCAAGAATTTCAGAATCATTTCTTGCTTCTCTAATTTTCTGTTGAAGTGTTTGATCTTGACGCGCTAAGTTGATGAAGTCTTCAAGGAGCTGTTCTTTATCTTGAATAACAGCAGGCTGCTCAGCAGGTTGGCTTGATACCATTTGGCTGCCCTCATCAGCTCCAGACATTAACAAATTACGCCAAGGTTCAATTTGCCTAAAGGCCCATGACCAATGATCACGTTTAGTCGACCAAATACTATCCAAAAGATCGTCAGAAAGTTGAAGCTGGTCCAACCAACAAAAACGAATCAATTCACTTAATGTGAAGCTGAATCCCATTGACTTTGCAAACTTTACGATTCCATGATGATCAGTTTGTTCCTTAAGCCCTGTTGCAAGTGAATGATCGGTTTCAATATTCTTGACAAAACGTTGAAGCTCACCTTGAGACATGACTTAGCAACTCTCGATCCACATAGCAAAATTAGCACTTTTGCAGATCATCTGAAGCACTAGCGGCCCACCTGGACAACGCAAAAGTCTCCAAGGAATAACCTCAGCCAGAATGCCGGAATCGACTGTGATCTTAGGAGTACGTGTTGCCTGCTCCAATGGAATCAAAGCTAATCCTGTGATGGAAGCATCCACAGACGAGACAAAAATTTTTAACTGATCAAGTTTGTCGATCGACTGTAATGAAGCAACGCATGTAGCGTGTTTTTGACAATGAGCTACAAAGTTGGCAAGGGCAGTTTCAGCTGCTGCAGAAACAGGCATCTGGACAGTTGATGAATCGTTTAGTCATGCAGAGATCCGAATGAAGCACTGCATAATTTTAAATTAATAGCATCAAAAACTTTTTAAGCGGAGCATTCGTAATAAATCTCAAGTCATCTCAAGTCGTCTAGGATGGCTGAAATGAAAGGCTTCTGAATGGCAGAAAGATTTGATGCACTTTTTGCTGGAATCAGCGAAGACAAAGCAATGCGTCAAATTACGACTCCTGCATGTGAACTCGATAATCCAGTTTCAAAATATATGGCTGCAACGAGATTGGGAGCTTGCAGCTCTGAAGTTTCGTTTCAAGCCTTGATTGATTGTCTCAGCCTAGAGATAGACGATCTTTATGAACGCATCACTCGCCGCAAAGCAATCGAGGCACTAGGACGTCGACGTGATCATCGCGCTCTGCCCCATCTCATCAACTGCCTTGGAGGGGAAGATGAAATCGCCATTATTGATGCGGTGGACGCGATCATTAAACTTGGGGCAACATTAGACCATGTTCAAAGCAAACAACTTTCTGATGCCTTGGATGGCTCAGACAATCGAAAGCGCGTGATCATCCAGGCCCATACAAGATTAAACATCAGCAATGCAAGGGATGCTATTAAGCCCCTCATTAATCATGAAAATCCTCTGGTGTCTGGAGCAGCGAGAGCCTTCTTCTCAAGACATTTTGGTGAAACCTCACTCCTTAGCACATTGGTTCAGCAACTCGGAAGTGAGATCCCAGGACAGCGAAGAGCAGCGGTTATTGATTTAGGAGACTCAGGGGACCGACATCAGGTCAACGCTTTAATCCAATGTCCGGTGTCGATGCCTCTTCGAGCAAAGAGCACCCTGCAACTTATTCCTGAGCTTGAGACAGATGAGGAAAGTCCAGAAGAAAGACAACTATTCAGAAGGCTCTTGACTGACCATCCTGATCAACTTCGTCTAAAAGATGAACAGCTTTGCTCAAAGTCCCCCAAGGCAATCGAAAATTTTCTTCAACATCGTGATGAGGCACGACAGTACGGTGCAGCAAAGCAATTGCTGCAAATGGATCAAAAACAAGCCATTCAAGTTATTCGCGATTTACATAACAGACTTGGCAGCGATTACGTCATTCATTATTACTTAACAATGTGTTCAAGTCTCATTCCGCTGGGGGAGCATAAGGACCTCATCATCTCATCGCTTCACGAAACGATTCCTCAATACACAAAATCACGCGTGGCAGCAGCGTGGGGTTGCGTAAAACTTAATTTGACATCTCAATTGGATTTTTTGATAGAACTTAATAAAAGCACCTATTGGGTACCACTTAAATGGTGCTGCAGAAGAGCCGTTGAGGATTTGTCATAATTCCTGCGAAAGATGAGTGATTTTTTTTTAAAAACCCAAAAAGTGAACTTGTGTATAGATCGCTCTGGTTCAAATCACTGCACCCTTGAGCTGATCGTACTGTCATCTCGATGCTGACTGCATCCCCCCTTTTAAACACGCATTGGTTTTCCTATGCTCGACGCATTCTCCCGGAAGGCTGTTTCAGCTGATTCCAGCGGCAGCTTCATCGGCTCCTCTGAGCTTGCCGACCTGAAGGCTTTCATCGCTGATGGCAACAAGCGCCTCGACGCTGTCAACGCCATCACCTCTAACGCCAGCTGCATGGTGTCTGACGCAGTCGCGGGTATCTGCTGCGAAAACAGCGGCCTGACTGCTCCCAACGGTGGTGTGTACACCAACCGCAAAATGGCTGCTTGCCTGCGTGACGGCGAGATCGTTCTGCGTTATGTCTCCTACGCCCTTCTGGCCGGCGACGCTTCCGTGCTGCAGGATCGCTGCCTGAACGGCCTCCGTGAGACCTATGCCGCACTGGGTGTGCCCACCGGTTCTGCCGCTCGTGCTGTGGCGATCATGAAGGCTTCTGCCACAACCATGATCACCAACACCAACAACACCACCGAGCCCAAGCGCAAGATGGCCGTCACCCAGGGTGACTGCTCTGCTCTGTCTGCTGAAGCAGCCAGCTACTTCGACATGGTGATCAGCGCCATCAGCTGAGTCAATAACAGTTTCGATTCACCC
>MDTB01042591.1_pt1 | contig 14494 bp, 18 predicted proteins | sample 811161 | NCBI WGS metagenome assembly MDTB01 (sample SAMN05326650, study PRJNA326480) | marine metagenome | isolation source: seawater | place: Mediterranean Sea | collected 2009
GAAATGTATGGGAAAGATTTAACTGAGAGTGCGATATTATCAAATAGAATTTGTAAAACTCTCGGAAAAATTCCACCTAATGGATTTGCATATGAATTATTCTTAGATGAAAAAGGTGAAAAAATTTCAAAATCCAAAGGAAACGGTATTTCTATAGAACAATGGCTTAGATATGCGTCTCCTGAAAGCTTATCGTTATATATGTACCCAAATCCAAAAAGGGCAAAAAAACTTTATTCAGAAGTTGTTCCTAAAACAGTCGATGAGTATCTTGCGCTAATTGAAAAGTTTCCTAATCAAGATGAAAGAAATAAAATTATGAATCCTGTTTGGCATGTCCACAATGGATCGCCTCCAAAAGAAAAAATTATTATGTCTTTTTCTATGCTTCTCAATTTAGTTGGGTCAAGCAACGCTAATCAAAAAAATGTTATTTGGAAATTTATAAAAAGATTTCATAAAGAAATTGAGTCTAAAAATCATCCAATTCTCGACAACTTGACACAATATGCGATAAATTATTTTAGAGATAAGATTGAACCATACAAAAAATTCAAAAAACCAAATGATTCCGAGAGAGAAGCCTTGAAAAATTTAGTAGTTAAATTTAAAGAAATTGATAGTTCCTTAGAACCAGAGGAAATTCAAACCATTGTATACTCAGTAGGAAAACAAAATGGATATGAAAAAAATTTAAGAGATTGGTTCAAGCTAATATATGAAGTTGTTTTTGGTGTGGAAAACGGTCCTAGAATTGGTTTTTTTGTAAAATTTTTTGGACTTAAGGAAACAATTGAATTAATAAATGATAAATTAAATTAATGTTTTCTATTTTAAGACCATATATATTTTCATTAGACCCTGAAGTTGCTCATGATTTAGCTATCCAATCATTGAAGGTAAATATTTTACCAAAAAGTTTTTTTGATGTTGATGAAGAAGAGATGCTTCAATCTCATATATTCAATAAGAAACTGCCCAATCCAATTGGCTTAGCCGCAGGATTTGATAAAAGTGCTGAGGTTTATAATTCACTTTTTAAATTTGGCTATGGTTTTATCGAAGTAGGAACAATAACTCCTAAAAGACAATTAGGAAATCCAAAACCGAGAATATTTAGACTGGAAAAAGACAAAGCTTTAATTAATAGACTTGGTTTTAATAATCATGGCTCGGACGTTGTTTTAAAAAGAATTTCAGATAATAAACCTAATGGAATTTTGGGAATTAATATTGGTCCAAATAAAGATACTAAAATTAAGGAGGAAGATTATTATATTTGTCTTTCAAAATTAGCTAAGTTTGCAGATTATATTACAATAAATATTTCATCTCCAAATACTGAAAACCTAAGAAATTTTCATAATCTTACCGAAATGGAAAAACTATTGACAGGAATAAAAAAAATAAAAAAAGAAAAAAATTTAAATCAATCAATAGCACTTAAACTTTCTCCAGATATAGGTGATGCTGAAATAAGTCCAATTATAGAGCTGATAAACAGATATCAAATTGAAGGGATTATTATTTCTAACACAACTGATAGTAATCGAGATAAATTAATTGATTCAAAAAAGAATGAAAAGGGGGGACTATCAGGGCAACCTTTAAAAGAGATATCTACAGATCTTATAAAAAAATTTTATAAAGAAACAAAAGGTAAAATTGAAATTATTGGAGTAGGAGGGGTGGACTCAGGTAAAAGTGCTTTTGAAAAAATTATAGCTGGCGCTAACGTTGTCCAATTATATACTGGTATGGTTTATAATGGCCCAGCAATAGTTAAGAATATCAAAAAAGAGTTAATATCAATTTTAAAAAAAGAAAAATTAAAGCATATAGGCGAAGCTATTGGAATTAATACTTGACCGCTTCTAATTCTGCAATTATATAGTTTTAGAAAATTATGTCTAAAAGATGTGAATTAACGGGAACGAGACCGCTAAAAGGGCACAACGTAAGCCATGCTAAGAATAAAACTAAGCGGAGATTTTTGCCTAACTTAAAAAAGGTATCATTTAAAAGTGATATCTTAAAAAAAAATATAAGGTTAAACGTTACTAATTCAGCACTTAGAACAGTCGATTTCAAGGGTGGTTTAGACAAATTTCTTTTAAAAGCAAATAAAATAAAATTATCAAAAAAAGTAAAAAAAATTAAAGCCTCAATAACTGCCAAACTTTAAAGAATGAGTCTCTTTATTAAGCTTTCAGTTTTAATGGGTATAGTAGTTGTTTTATCAAACTACTTAGTTCAATTTCCAGTAAATTATTTAGGACTCAATGAAGTTTTAACCTACGGAGCTTTTAGTTATCCAATTACTTTTTTAATCACAGATTTAGCTAATCGTGCCTACGGAAAAATTACTGCTAGAAAAGTGGTTAATGTTGGGTTTGTAATAGGAATAGCGCTCACTTTATTAGTATCAACTAATTTCTCGGATTTGATATCAATAAGAATTGCAATAGGATCAGCAACTGCATTTTTTATTGCACAAAATTTAGATGTTCAGATATTCGATCGACTAAGAAAAAAAGTTTGGTTTATCGCGCCTTTAACTTCTTCTATCTTTGGTTCGATAGCAGATACATTTCTTTTTTTTTCAATTGCTTTTTATGCAACTGGCATCCCATGGATTACTCTTGCTCTAGGCGATTTGGCAGTTAAATTAATAATAACTTTAGTAATGTTAATTCCGTTTAAGCTTCTTTTAAATAAGATAAACGATTTTTCTGATAATTCAGTCTCTAATATTAAAAATTAATGAAGAGTCTTCTTATTTTTTTTAACAAATAAATCTGTTAATTGATTTATCATAACGTCACCTAGATCTTGTACATCAGTAATTTTCACAGCCTGACTATAATATCTAGTAACGTCATGCCCTATCCCTATCGCTAGTAATTCAACGTTAGTTTTATTCTCAATTAGTTTAACAATATTCTTAAGATTTGACTCCAAATAATCAGTAGAATTAGTTGATAAAGTAGAGTCATCTACAGGCGCTCCATCTGAAATTACCATTAAAATTTTTCTTTCCTCTTTTCTTGCGGTCATTTTATTAAAAGCCCAATAAAGCGCTTCTCCATCGATATTCTCTTTCAACAATCCTTCCTTTAACATCAAACCCATATTATTTTTTGCCTGTCTCCAGGGCGTATCTGCAGATTTATAAATTATATGTCTCAAATCATTTAATCTTCCAGGTAAATTTGGTTTATCATTTTTCATCCATTTTTCTCTACAAGAGCCACCTTTCCAATGCTTGGTTGTGAAACCTAAAATTTCTACTTTAACTGAGCATCTTTCAAGTGTTCTTGCTAAAATATCAGCACATATTGCAGCAACAGAAATTGGTTTTCCTCTCATAGATCCGGAGTTATCAATTAAAATTGTTACGAGTGTATCCTTAAATTCTATGTCTTTTTCTTTTTTAAAAGATAATGAATTAAAAGGATCAGTCACAATTCTAGCCAATTTTGAAGTGTCTAATAATCCCTCCTCTAAATCAAAATTCCAGGATCTATTTTGTTTCGCTAAAAGTTTTCTTTGAAGTTTATTAGCAAGTTTTGAAATAAAGTTTTTGAGTTGTAATAATTGTTGGTCTAAGTTTTTTCTTAATCTATTAAGCTCATTCTCGTTTTCTAAATCTTCGGCTTTAATGATTTCATCAAATTCATCTGTATAAACTTTATACTTTAAGTCTTTTAATTGATTTTTATAATTCCTTTTAAGATCAGACTTAGCTCTATCTTCAACCTCTATTTCCTCTCCATCTTGATCAGATTCACTTGCTTCGCTTTCCAAATCAGGAGTGCCTGATTCAACTGACATTTCTTGTTCTTCTTTTGAGTGTTTTTCTGGATTTTGGTCGGTATTTTTTGGATCTTTATGATCCTCATTTTTAATATCATCCTCATTTATTTCTTCTTGATCAAGACTGTCATCGAGGCTCATTTTTGAGATTAGGTCTGAAATTAACGAATTATACTTTTCTTGATTATTTACAATATTATTTAGTTCTCTTATTTTGTCCTTAAACTTAAAGTCTAAGTCTTTTTTAAAATTTTTAAGTTTTTTATCAACTTGTTTACTATTTTTGAAATTAAAAAAATTTGACCTAAAATAATTTTCAAATGACTCGATAATCTTATCTTCGCTACTTTTTAAATCTAAAGAATTAATTCTTTCTTCGTAGTATTTATTTATATTATTTTTTACTCCTTTAAATTCATCTGAACCTAATTTTTCATACCTTAACTTTTCAGCTATTTTGTATAATTTTTTTGAAATATTTCCGCTGGGTTCAAAAGATTGTAATATTTTTTGGTTACTGAATCTTAACTTAAGAGACTCAGAGTCTGCAATTGCTCTTATCTGATTAAAATTAGTTTTGTTATTAATTTCTTCAACTTCAGGAAGATTAATAAATTTTTGAGAGGTTTGTCTGTTTTTATTTCCAAAGTAAATTTCAACGTTTTCAGAGTTGGATAAGGATTTAGCGGTTGATCCAATAGCAGTTTTGAAATTTTCTAGTATATAGGCTTTTTTATTCACTTTTATAAGGTCACATTAATAGAGGACTCAGGTAAGTCTTCCCCAAAACATCTTTGATAATATTCAGATATTATTTTTTTTTCTAACTCGTCGCACTTATTTAAAAATGTAACCCTAAAAGCATAACCTTTGTCTTTAAAAATTGATGTATTTTCAGCCCAATGTAAAACTGTTCGAGGGCTCATTACTGTAGAGATGTCACCATTAATAAATCCTTTCCTTGTAAGCCCTGCAACTTTGATCATGTTTGATAACACTTCTTTACCTTCTTTATTATTAAAACTTTTATTTTTAGCTAGTATAATTTCAAATTCTTTTTCAAAAGTTAAATAATTTAGTGTTGAAACAATATTCCATCTATCCATTTGACCCTGATTTATTTGTTGTGTTCCATGGTAAAGTCCAGTGGTATCTCCTAGACCAACTGTATTAGTAGTAGCGAACATTCTAAAAAAATCATGTTGCTCTAAAACTTTGTTCTTATCTAAAAGTGTAAAATTACCGTTACTTTCTAAAACTCTTTGAATTACAAACATTACATCTGGACGACCAGCATCGTATTCATCAAACACTAATGCAATTGGGTTTTGAATTGACCAAGGCAAAATACCCTCTTTGAATTCAGTTATTTGTTTTCCATCTTTTAAAACAATTGCATCCTTTCCTATTAAATCTATTCTACTAATATGACTGTCTAAATTTACTCTTACGCAGGGCCAATTCAGCCTTGCTGCTACTTGTTCAATATGAGTGGATTTGCCGGTACCATGATAACCTTGAATTAAAACTCTTTTGTTAAAAGAAAACCCCGCCAAGATTGATAAAGTTGTATCTTTGTCAAATTTATAATCAGAGTCAATTTTCGGAACATATTCATTTTTTTTTGAAAAAGCGTCTACTTGCATATCACTATCGAAACCAAAACTTTGTTTTACAGAAATTTTAATATCCGGTTTCATTAAGAATTGTTCTGTACTCATTTTTTTCCTAAGGTTCTTTTTAGTTGACTATAAGCCAATGTAATTTTTTTTAGTTTATCCTCGTATTTTTTATCTCCTTGATTTTTATCAGGATGATATTTTTTCACAAGACTTTTAAATTTTTTATGTATTTCCTCCCATTTTGCCGCATCATTTAACTGCAAAACTTCAAGTGCGTCTCTATCAGTTTGAGAAATTTTTGTTTTTTTGAACTGTTTAAAATTTGAGCTTTTAAATATATTTAATTTATCGTCTAGCGCATTATTCCAAAGTATATTAAAAAAATTATCAGTGGAGCCGAAATTTTTTGTGGATTTATGCCAAGTTAAGTCAGATTTAATAAAAAATTCAATTTCTTGATCGTTCATATTTTCAAAATAATTCCAATTTTTATTAAATATCTTTATATGTTTAAGACAAAGCAGCCTGTATTTTTTACTATTATCTCTTTCTACTGGTGCTTTATATGCTCCAATTTCATTACAATTATCCCAATCGCAAATTATTTTCATATAAGAATTATTTCTATATAATAGTTTTAACTTAAATGGAAAGTTATTTTAAAGATATAGAAAAAAGATTGAAACAAAAAATTTCTTTTGAAAAATTAGAAATCATTGATAATTCTTTAAAACATAAAGGACATAAATTTTTTACTAAAGACAAATACCATCTAAAATTAAAAATAAAATCTACAAATTTAAAATTAATTAATAAAATTAGTGCTCATAAATTAATAATGGATGTTCTAAAGGAAGACCTTAAAAAAAAAATACATGCTTTAGAAATTAATATTTATTAAAATTACTTATATATTTTTTCAATTGAATTATTGTAATTTTATTTTTATTGGGTGGGGCAGTTTTACCAATTTTTCTTATTAGAATAAAATTAATTTTCTCATCATCGTTTTTCTTATCATTTTTAACGTATGGAACTAATTTTTTTATATTCTTTATATTTAGATATTTTTCAAAGGTATAAAAAAGATTATTTTGATTATAAATTTTTTCTAAATCTTTTAAAGTTTTTAAGGTACATATTTTTTTTACTAATGATAATTTTGTTTCAATCATCATTCCTGATAAAACAGCCTCACCATGTGTTACATTTTTTGAATAATTGTTTTTAACTTCAATCGCATGGGCAAAAGTATGACCAAAATTAAGAGTCATTCTTAAATTTTTCTCATTTACATCCTTGTTGACAAAAAATAATTTTATCTCACAACTTTTTTTTATCGCATATATTAATTTTTTTTGGTTTTTTAAAAAAATATGTTTAGAATTTAATTTTAACCAATTAAAAAATTTATTATCCTTAATCAAAGCATGTTTTAAAATTTCAGCATATCCACAAACCATTTCTTTTTTACTTAAACTTTTTAAAAAAGAAGTGTCGCTTATTACTAGTCTTGGTTGAGAAAAAGTTCCAATTAAATTTTTCCCCTGCTTGGTGTTTACTCCAGTTTTACCTCCAATTGCCGCGTCTACCTGCGCTAATAATGTCGTTGGAATACTTATAAAATTAATTCCTCTTTTAAAGATGCTAGCTGCAAAAGCGCTTACATCTCCTGTAATACCACCTCCAATACCAATAATTAAGTCAGACCTATTAAATTTTTTTTTTAGAAGCTTATCTAATAAATCAAAAACTTGTTTTGTAGATTTTGTTTTTTCATTAGCTATAAAATTAAATGTGTGAACTTCATATTTAATTAAAATTTTATTTAAAATTCTTTTGTATGTATTGGGAACTCCTTTATCAAAAATTAAAGCTATTTTTCTTGTCTTTGGACAAAGAGCCTTAATTTTAGTTGGTAATAAATTCAATATTTTATTACCGATCAATATAGAATAATTTGTCTTTAAATTTTTATATTTAATTACATTTACTTTCATATAATTTTATTATCTTATTTTCTAAATTGACCGTATCTTCTGTATTACACTTTATTTTAAAATCGGATTTATTATAAAATTTCTTTCTTTCCGAGTATATTCTATTTACTGACTGTTCAATATTATCTTGACTTAGCAGAGGTCTTTTTTTAACTTTTTTTAATCTTTTTATCAATATTTCTAATTTTAAGTCTAACCAAAAGCTTACCGAAGTATTTTTTATTTCTTTTCTAATAGATCTATTTAAAAAAGCACCTCCACCCAATGCTATAACGGATGAACTCCGGCTCAGTTGCTCAATACAAACTTTTTTCTCTATTTTTCTAAAATAATCTTCACCTTTTAATTCAAATATTTCTTGGATTCCCTTTTTCTCTCTCTTTTCAATTAATTGATCAATATCAATAAATTTGAGTTTGAGCTTTCTTGCCAATTTTTTACCCACTGTTGATTTACCAACACCCATCATACCAGTTAATACAAGGTTTTTTTTCAATTACCCCACCATTTTTAAATTTGATTTATCATAAATATGTCTTATTTTTTGAGTTTAAATATATTTTTTTACTATGCAACTTAAATACAATCGACAGCAAAGCATTGGAAGCTCTATAGCTAAAATTTTAATAAAAATGATTTTAGTTGTAGTTATTCTGATTGTAGCAATTTTCTTAATTGAAAAAATAAATTTTCCAAGTCCTAAGCAAAATTATAAAATTGATGTAAGTAATGAAATTAATAAGCTTAAATAAATATATCAGCTTATTAATATTATTTTTGTGTTTTAACCAACTAAACGCAGAAGAGGAAATTGATATATGGAACAAGGACAAAATCAAAGATAACGAAGTTGAAAAAAACATTGAAAACAACGAAACAAATTTTAAATCAAAAATCGATATTAATTCTACATTTGAAAGCAATATTGAAATAGAAAATAATATTTCACAAAATTCTCAAGAAGTAAAAATTTTTGGAATACTTGATCCAGAAGAAAATAATTTTAATTTAAATATGTGGTCTACTTCTGATGCAGAAGACGTTAGATCAAGTATTAAAAGAATAAACAAGATTCAACTTTCAAACACCGCTACTCAAATTTTTGAAAATACGATCTTATCAATTGCTTACCCTCCAAGAGGAATGGAAAATGAGGAGTTTGTTAGTCTAAAAACAAAATGGATGATAGACAATAAAAGAGTAGATCTAATTGAAAAATTTTTAAAACAAAATAAAACTTTTCCTAGTAAAAAAAAATTAATTCAATATTTAGTTGATAGCAATATTGCTAAGGCAAATATAAAAGAAGGATGTAATAAAATTAACTTTTTGGACAAAGATTTGAAAGATCGTTATTTAGAAAAGTTTAAAATTTATTGTTTGGTTTTTAATAAGAAAAAAAATGAAGCTCAATTACAACTTGATATTTTAAGAGAAGAAAATCAGTCAGATAAGTTTTTTGACGATAAAATTAATTTTTTATTAGGCGTGACTGATAAAACATCATCAAAAATAAGAGAAGATAGTTTGCTTAATTTTTATTTATCTAGTGTAACGATATCAAACTTTTCTTATGAGCCAAAAACCAAGACCAAAAAGATAATTTGGGAATATCTTAACGCTGCTAATTTAATTCAATTAGAAGATAACAGAGATAAAGAAAAACTTAAAAATCTTGAATTTGCAGCAAATCAAGATCAATTTGATAAAAAGAAAATCTTTGATATTTATTCTAGAATTTCTTTTGATCTTAATACCTTAATAAAAGCAGAAGATGTATACCAAACTTTTGATAGTATTGATGCAAGAGCTTTAATCTACCAAAAATTTTTGCTTTCAGATAATGAAGAAAATAAAATTAAACTTTTAATTTTACTTAAAGATTTATTTAAAAAAGATAAAATTTCTAACATTTTTACCAGAGAATTAAGCGACAGACTCAAAGAAATAGATATGGACAATGTCTCCGAATCTTATAGTGAAGTAGTTAATAAAAATATAATAATAGAGGAGGAATTTAATCAAGGTAAAATTAAATTTGATGACAAAATATTACATAGATCAAAACTTATAAGATACTTTAGAGATGAGATAGATCAAAAAAGAGCTCAAAAAGACCTTTTTAAAATATATAAAAAAATTAAAAAAAATAGAAAATATTTTTTTTCAGCTAAAGATTTAGCTTTAGTAGAATCATTAGCGAGTGATGGTTTTGAGATTCCAAAAGAGTTGAATTATAAGGAAATATCAAAACAATATAATATACCCTCAAACTTACTAAAGTTAAGCACCACTGAAGAATCAGCATTTTTAACTTTAAAGTTAGTTGAAATAATTGGAGAAGACGAAGCCTACGATTTAGATCCGGAGACAATATATTTTATAATACATCTTTTAAATCAAAATAATTTAAAAAAAATAAGGAATGAAATTTTGATTTCAGCACTACCTGAAAGAACTTAATTGTACGTATCTGAAAAATGATTAAAAAAATTATAATTGAACCTGATCCTATTTTAAGAAAAAAATGTGAACCATTGGAAATTGTAGATGACGAAACAAAAAAGCTCATGGACGACATGCTTGAGACCATGTATGCAGCCCCAGGGATAGGTTTGGCAGCTGTACAAGTTGGAATTTTAAAGAGGTTAGTGGTAATTGATATTTCTAAAGATGAAGAAAAGAAGACACCTTTATTTCTTGTTAATCCTTTAATAGTACAACAGTCTAAAAAAACCTCAGTATACGAAGAGGGTTGTTTATCTCTACCTGGCCAATTTGCTGAAATAGAAAGACCTGCAGAATGTACAATTAAATATATTGATTATGAAGGTAAAGAAAAAGAATTAAAAGCTGATGGCCTTTTAGCAACTTGTATTCAGCATGAGGTAGATCATTTGAATGGAATATTATTTATTGATTATCTATCAAAGCTTAAAAAAGATATGATCATAAAAAAGCTTGTTAAACAAAAAAAAGAAATTGAAAGAGTAATAGTCTAAATTAAATGTTGCAAAAAATTGTTTTTATGGGGACACCTGAGTTCTCAGTCCCAACTTTAGAGTCTTTAATAAATTCTAATCATAAAGTTTTAACGGTTTATTCTCAGCCTGCGAGAAGGGCAAAGCGTGGTCAAAAAATAATACCTTCTAGTATTGAGAATTTTGCAAGAGCACATTCGTTAAATTTAAGGACTCCTATTTTTTTAGATGATGATGAAGAATATAATTATTTAAAAAAATTAAAACCAGATATAGTGGTTGTAGTAGCTTATGGAAAGATCATTCCAAAAAGATTTTTAAATCTTTCAAAATTTGGATTTATCAACGCACATGCTTCATTACTTCCCAAATGGAGAGGTGCCGCACCTATTCAAAGATCAATTATGAATTTAGATACTCAAACGGGAGTGAGTATCATGAAAATAGTGGAGGCTTTAGACGCTGGTCCAGTAATGCATCAAGATAAAATTCAAATTAATGAAAAAATAGATACTCTTACTTTATCAAAAGTTCTATCTAAACTAAGTGCTAATTCAATTATCAATGCGATAGATAAAATAGAAAAAGGAGAAGCGAAATTTCAAGAACAAAATCATAAAAAAGCAACTTATGCAAAAAAAATTTCAAAACTGGAGGGAAAAATTAATTGGAATCAAGAAGCAAAAAAAGTTTTAGCTATAATTAATGGATTAAATCCAAATCCAGGAGCTTGGTTTGAGTATAAAAATGAGAGATTTAAATTATGGAGAGCAGAAATAGTAAATAAAAATGGTGATGCAGGAAAAGTTATAGATGATCAAATTACAATAGCTTGCAAGACACAATCTATAAGGATTCTTGAAATTCAAAAGGAGGGAAAAAGCAGACAGACATCGGATCAATTTTTACTTGGTAACAAATTAAAAAAGGATGAGATTACAAATTAATGTTTACTTATCAAATAACTATTGAGTACCTGGGAACAAATTTTGTGGGTTGGCAAGTTCAGAAAAATGGACTTTCTGTTCAAGAGATTTTAGAAAAATCTTTATCTAAGTATTTAAAAGATAATATTAGAGTTGTAGGCTCAGGTCGTACAGATGCAGGTGTTCATGCTAGTGAACAGTCGGCACATTTTAAAACGAAATATAAAATAATTGATAAAAATAATTTTTTAAATTCAATAAATTTTTTCTTAAGCAAATACCCAGTTGCTATTTTAGGACTAAAAAAAAGACAAAATGGATTCCATGCTAGGCATAGCGCTATCGAGAGAACTTACAAATATTTTATAATTAACAGAAGTTCGTCTTTAGTGTTGGAAAAAAACAAAGCTTGGCATATCAAAAAAAAACTTGATGTTAAAATCATGAAAAAAGGAGCAAACATTTTAAAAGGTACACACAATTTTTCGACATTTAGAGCTTCATCCTGCCAGGCTAAATCTCCAATCAAAACAATGAAAAATGCATCGGTAAAAAAAAATAAGCATAGTATTGTTTTGACTTTTAAGTCTAAGTCTTTTTTACAAAAACAAGTGCGATCTATGGTGGGCTCTTTAAAATACCTAGGGGAGGGAAAATGGAATTTAAATGATTTTAAAAAAGTATTCTTATCCAAAAAAAGGAAAATGTGCGCTCCTCCTGCTCCAGCATATGGCTTGTATCTCACTAAAATTAAATACTAATTATTTTAATCCGTATTTTTTTATTGAATTCAGAGATATGTTGAATAGAGAGTTCAAATTCTCAAAAAAAGTTAATCTATTGTATTTATAGTTTATTATCCAAATCCAAAAAAAATTTTTTAATTTATTACTTTGTAAAGAGTTTTTCCTAATCCTATATTTAGTTAAATATTTTTTTAAACAATAAGCGAACTTAATTTTTTTTAAGATTTTACATTTAAAATGATAATCCTCACAAATTGCAGTATTAGTAAATTTTATACCTTTTGCTGATTTTCTTTTAATCATCATTGTGCTTGTAGCAATTGAAGTATTTTTTATAAAACTATTAAAATGGAATTTTATTGGAGGGATGATTTTTTTTGATTTAATTCCAAAAGTTTCATAGTAAGTGTAAGTGAAGTCGAAGTTGTTTTTTTTCATATATTCCAGTTGTAATTTCAATTTATTTTTCCCCCAAATATCATCCGAGTCTATAAATGCTAAGTATTTCGATTTCGATTTATTTATTGCAAAATTTCTACAATAGGCAGCACCTCTATTTTTTTTTTGCCAATAAATTTTAATTTTTTTTAATTTTTCGTATTTTTTTATCTTTTTTCTTGTTTCGATATTTGAAAAGTCGTCAATTATAATTAATCTCCAATTTGTAAAATTTTGATTTAGTACACTTTGAATAGTTTTATCTATAAATTCAAAACTATTATAATTTGGTAATATTATATCGATTTCTGTTTTTTTATTCTCCACCTAGAGCCCTCTCGTACTATATATCCTACGCAATTTTTTGATCCACATGTGCAGGGAAAATCTTTGTAAGACTCATCATAGCCAAAACCATAATCATAAGATAATTCCTCTCCTTTTTTTATATTTCTTATGGCATATACCCAAACTTTTAAACCAACTCCGGCAACTTCACAATTAGGATTACAAGAATGATTAATTAACCTAGCGGTATTAAATTTAAAGTCACCATCAAGATCATATCTTTTATTAAGGTTAAAAAGATATATTGCTTTGTCATTATCAAACTTAGAGTCTTCTTCTACTTTTTTTTTGGTGACAATCTTACCTTTATATTCAATTATTTTTGTACCGTCTTTTATATTTCGATTGGCATATAAACCTCTATTATCAATATTAGATTTTTTTATTTTGTATAATTTCACTTAAAATATTCTACTAAAATATTCTTATAAATATTTGTAAGTTTTTTGAGGTCAGTAATTGAAACACACTCGTCCACTTTATGCATCGTTTTATTTACAAGGCCAAACTCAAGACAAGGAGCAATTTTTTTAATAAATCGTGCATCTGATGTTCCACCAGTTGTTGAGAATTTAGGATTATTTTTAGTGACTTTTTTAATTATTCTTTTTGCCATATAGATTGTTTTTCCCGGTTTTGTTAAAAAAGAATCTCCATTAGCAAGATACTCTATTTTAAAAGCACATTTATTTTTTTTGCATAAATATTTGATAATTTTGTTTATTTTTTTTTTTAATGTATTCGCAGTATGAAAATTATTATACCTAATATTGAATTGAGCTCTAGCTTTAGCAGGAATTACATTGTGCGCTTCATTATCAACATTAATGCTGGTAAATTCTAAGTTTGAAGGTTGAAAATTTTTATTACCGTTGTCTAATTTTTTTTCTTTTAACTCTCTGCAAATCTTAATTAAAGTATTTATTGGATTATTTATAAGATGAGGATAAGCCACATGTCCTTGAACACCACTTATTTCAATTTTACCTGTTAAACTTCCTCTTCTACCAATTTTAATCATTTCACCTAATTTATTAGGGTTTGTTGGCTCTCCTACAATGCAAAAATTAATTTTTTCTCTTTTTTTCTTCAAATACTCAACAACTTTTTTTGTACCATTAATTGCATAACCTTCTTCATCTCCAGTTATAAGGAAGCTAATTGAGCCATTAAATTTTGAATTCTCTTTTAAAAATTTACTTACCGCACTTACAAAACAAGCTATCGAACTTTTCATATCATTTGCGCCTCTTCCAATTAAATGATTTTTTTTGATAGCTGGCTTAAAAGGATTTACCGTCCAGTCATTTATATTTCCTGGTGGGACCACATCTGTATGTCCAGCGTAACAAATATTAGGTTGTTTAGTTCCCAGCCTAGCATATAAATTTTTAATAGGTTTACTTTTTTTATCTTTAAATTCTAAAATGTTACATTTAAATCCTAATGATTTAAGTTTTTTTACTTAAAAAACTAATTGCTCCAGCATCTTTTGGAGTGATACTTGGAAAAGCAATTAGTTCTTTTGCTAATTTTAATTCGTTGATATTAGGCATTAATCTCTTAATAAATCATTAATTGATGTTTTGCTTCTAGTTTTTTCATCAACTTTTTTAA
>MDTB01045521.1_pt1 | contig 14493 bp, 11 predicted proteins | sample 811161 | NCBI WGS metagenome assembly MDTB01 (sample SAMN05326650, study PRJNA326480) | marine metagenome | isolation source: seawater | place: Mediterranean Sea | collected 2009
AATTTTTCACATTTTTCTGTGTCTACACGGATGCCCTGAGCTCTCATTTTTATGGTAATGGGTAACAATTCTTTTTCTAACTGCCAGATTGTTTCTAAATTCTGATTATATAGTTCCGGTTTAAATCTTTGATACAACTGAAACGTGAGCCGTGCATCTTGTTCCGCATAAAACCCAACATGCTCTGCTGGTAGTTTCCACATCTCACCTTTTGGGTCTACTCCGTGCTGTTGTGCAGCTTCAACCAGTTCTGTTTCTGCTTTAAGCTCGCCTAGGTATTCTTTTGACAGTGCATTTAAACTTTGGCTAAAACGGTTCTCATCTAGCAAAGCGCCAATAACCATGGTATCTACAATCTCACCCTTTACTTCAATACCCATTGACCACAGCCATCCAACATCGTATTGCGCATTATGAAATATTTTTCTAGCAGGTAACGAACATACATCCTTCATATATTTAATCACTTGTTCTTTAATTAAGTTACCACCACCAAAATGTGCAAACGGAAAATACCCTTGCCAACCTTCAACTGCGACTGCAAAGCCAATGACTTCACCGTGGTTCGTGGCCCAACCTGCACCAAGACCTGCATTTAATCCTTCATCTCTTGTTTCTAAATCTATTGCTATTTCGTCATATTGTGACAGATCCTTATATTCACTTGGCGCAGACCAAATGTTCTTTTTAAAACTAAAAGTCATTTGTAAGTTAGACATCTTCTTTCTCCTGTATATAGACAAAATAATCTTCCCCAATAGGATAATTATATCTGTAATCCGTTGATAAAATATGCAAAGTATCTTTTGCTCTAGTAACTCCTGTATAAAAAACTCTTCTTTCGTCAGACTGTTCGTCTACATTTTTATGTGCATACGATGACGGATAGTTTCCTTTGGAACATAACAACACATTGTTTGCTTCGCCTCCTTTAACTGAATGTATTGTGTCTATAATGATGTCAGGTTCAGCATCTAACGATGACTGGCCGTAACGTTGTAAGATTCTTTTAAAATATAAAACCTGTGGTTCTTTAAAATTTCTCTTTAAAATGTCAAACCAAGGTAAAAACTGTTCTTCTGGTTTTAAATCAAGTCCACAATAATCCACTAAGTCTTCAAACAATAACTCTGTATAATTATCTGTCTTTAACCAAAATTTTTGAGTACGAAAATCAGGATCTTTTAATTCCCTAATGTATTTGTACATGTGCTCTGCTTCTTTATTTGTTATGGATTTTTTGTTGCTTAATTTAGTCCAACTTTTAATTGCGTTCCACTGTCTTTTATCAAAAGACTTATTGCCTTTATTATCTGAGTAATATAAACCTGAATTTTTAGCAAAACCTCTTAATTCATTTACCACTGTGTTAACTCTTCCAAGTATGTACCAAGTGCCCGGTATTTCTCCAATTGGTATCTCATTAAAATTTAAATATCTTTTAACTATTCCATCTTTGTCTTCATGATCATATTCTTTTTCAACGCTATCTAGTATACCACTTCTTATAACTTGTGAAAAATCATGTATTTCTTTACCAAACCTTCTAGTCTTTCTTAAAATAACTTTGCGACCAGGAAAGTAAGTTGTAAAGTATTTTGGATCTGCTCCGTTCCAACGATAGATACCTTGATCATCATCACCTGCTAAATAAATACGCTCCACATTGTCTACCATTTTATAAATAACCGACCATTGTAACGGTGTAAAGTCTTGTGCTTCATCTAATATTAACACTTTCAATGGTGGAAAATTGACTTCATCAATTGCTCTCATAATCATGTCAGTAAAGTCTATAAAAGAATTTTTTTTATAGTGTTCGTATGTTGCAATCTTTCTAAAATAAACATCAAGAGAGTCTTTTTGATAAGACTCTAGCTTCCAAACTAATTCTGGGTCAAGCATCATGTTGCGTGCTTTATCATACACACCTAGTGACCAATCTTTATACATGTAATTGTCATCGGCTAATCTTTCATCAGAACTTTTTAATATGTTTGCGTTTAAAGCATAATCTAACATACAGTTTTTAGGATCAAATACTTCTTCATCAAAATATTGCCGACAATATTTGTGTAAAGTTTTAAACCTAGCAAAATCTTCTACGTCAAAATTTGGAAAAGCTTTAATGGCTCTCTCTATCGCTGTGTTTACCGCTTTGTTAGTAAAGGATATAAAGGCTATATCACTAGGATGTACATTTTTATTAAGATAACCTTTCAACACTCGTTCTATTAAAGTGTAAGTCTTACCTGTCCCTGGAGGACCAAAAATCTTTATAGTTTTTCTATGTAGATTTTTTGTTTTCTGGTTTTCTAAATTTGTCATGATATGCTTCGTCCATTTCACTAGCAGTGTCTTTCATTATTGGTTTTGCTTTTCTATAACTTACAAATTCAGGCATCTCTACCGACCATATATTTCTTTTATCTGACTTAGGTACATCAGTATGCCCAGTTAAATAATCAGAATGAGAACAACCTAACATTTTTAAAGCTTGTGATGCGCTCTTAAACAAACCATTATTCTTTTTTGCTAAAAACTTTTCCAATGTTTCTTTCTTGAAATAACACATATTAGTTTTAGAATCTATAACAACATAGTTGTCTTTTAATTTATCAAATTTATCTTGTTCTATATGTGCCTCAAAGAAATCTTTAAGTAAACCATATTTCTTTTCTTCTACAGTATCTTGATACAAATGTCTTTTATCTTCTACTGCGCTTTCTACTAATCTTTGCATTAATAGATCAAATGGGTTTGGACCTTTTCTTGATGGTTTAAGTTCCATCCAATATATTTGTTCGTATGCAAGCCTAACCTTAAATGATTTTTGATCTTTTATATCTTCAGGTGTTACGGTAATATCTTTACCTCTAAATTTAAAATTATATTCCATAGTTTTTATACCCTTAACAAAAGTAATTTCATCAAAGTCATCTATTATTTCAGGAACCGCTTCACCGATACCTAATCTTCTTTGTTGACACAATTCTTTATTGCATATTGGTTGTAATTCTGGATGTTTAGGAGGGCACTGGTAATCATAATTACCCTTATGCACTGACTTACATAAATTTATAACTTCGTTTTGACCTAAAGGGTTACTAAAAATCTGAGTATTTCTTTGTATGCCTATGTCTTGAATTTGTTGAACGGTAAGAGCAGTATTCTTTTTGCTCTCTAAAACTAAAATGTTAAATAAATAATTATTTCTATTATTGCCTGCCCAACCTTCTTGAATGAGTTTTTGAGCACATGGCGGGTAATGTCGCCACTCTGATTCAACGTCATATTCCTGAACTTTATAATTGTAAAATTCTTCAGGATCTATTTTTTTCTGTTCAGCAAGTTTTATAAAACGACCAACCAATAATGCTCTATTGTTATCATCATAAGCATGTTCCATAGTTGCTTCTTGATCGTTATAAGGCATATTAAGCATTTTGTTACATGGAAATACTTCTTGTGCTTGAAAGTATTCATTGTTTATCTTAGCTAGAACTTTTGAAACTTTGTTTGCATCTGCCCATTCTGTAAAAAATACAAAAATATGTAATCCACCTGACTTTGATTTAACTGCTATCAAAGGAAGATTAAATTTTTTTATAATGTCTACATATTTCTTAGCTGAAAAAGATGTATAGCTGTGAGGATCAACATCAATGCAACCCCAAACACACTTACCGTCTAACTCTGGTTTTAAGCCTATGCGGATCTTACCGTCTAAGTGCTCTTGCCATAGTTCAGGTGTCAGTGGTTCGTGGACCGTTTGATAGTCTGTACCTTTCTTACCCCTCTCGTCGTCCTTGCCGGTAAGCAAGGACTTGAGGTAGCGGGTATTGTCACCCGCAAAAAGTGTAAACAATTTTTTGTGCATGACTTAAAAAACGTCTGTTTCTTTAGCTTCAATTAAAGCTACCGCTGTGCCTTCAGGGTTGCTTGAAGTCATGTCCCAATTTTGAAAATCTTCATATGCTTTTTTACCAGTCATATAAATTTCAACTTCTTTTGGGTTTTTTGAATCAATCACACGATCAAAGTCAACAGAAAAATTAAAGTATAAATCACCGGCTTTTGATTTTTCTGCTTTTGAACCTAAATTGTATATTTGACCAAAACTTGCTGGTGTATATGTTCCAGAACCATCTGCTTTAGGTTGTTTCTGGTTTTTAATACAAGTGTTCCAAAATTTAGATACTTTTTTCTTAGATATTGCCATAGGAATTATAGCTTTACCTACAAGATTGTAATCGTCATCTAGTAACATAATAAAATGATTGCCAGTATCTTCAATTACGCGATATTGATCCGACTTCAAAATATCTTTTGTACCTTGTTTTACAGTAAGGTGCATAATATTTTCAATGTGCACAATCGGCGCAGGTAGTTTAGATTCTGCTGGAGCTTCTCTGGTGCTCCATTCATTCCAAGTATTTGCATAATAGACTTGAATAGCTTTAACACCATCCTCGCCTTTAAATACTTGACCTGTAGATTCAATATACAAATCGCCAGGTTCTGCGTTTGGAATATACTTTTCAGAACCTTTTTTGGTTTCGTCACTACTGCTTTGTAGTAATTTCATGTAAGGAACTTTAAGATCAGAATTTTTTATTTCTTCTAATCCAGCTCCAGCATCATCTTCAAGATTGATGACATTTGTAGTTACTTTTGTTTCGTCTTTCTTTGCTACTTTACTCATAATTATTTCTCCGGTAATGTTAATTTAGTTTTCTTACATTGATAAACACCTAAAAGATCAAGGTCCACTGAACGCCCGTTGCCAATTTCCTCACGCACATAAGCACTCAAAGTTTGTGTGTGTACACCTTGTTTTTGTTTACAGTTCATATTTCTTTGTTGTAAATCTTCCACGAAGTTTTGTGCTTCCAAATCTTCATTTGTATCAAAATCTACAGAAACTGTATTCTTTATCAAATGCCCAGCACCGTTATCACGAAGCCAATTTAATGCTTCATCTTGATTAGATGCTTTGATTCTAGCTGTTATAAAATCAGCAACTTTAACACGAGCACCACCGTACTCTTCTGTGCACTTAAAGTCATCCATTCCAGCCGCTTGCATTGCCTCAGGTATTGATATTTCAGAAAGCTCTCTTTCAAGGTTTTTCAGTTCCTTTGTTTGTTCTTCAATCCGTTGAATTTCTTTCTGAGTATCTAATAGTCTTTGGCAAAGTTGTCCGATCGCATTAGTTTTTGATGGGTCTACATCTATGCTAATATTCACGGAGTCTTTTTCTAAGTCCATATTACTCTCCATTTATTGAATGAGGTTACAGAATAATAATTGTTACTTGTAATGTCAACTAAAAAATCATATTATATGGGATAATTATGGAGATAAATTAATGCAACTACCTTATAAATTTAAAACTAAACCTTATCAGTACCAACTAGAAGCCTTTAATGAAGGTAAAGACCGCTTACATTATGCTTATTTTATGGAAATGGGTACTGGTAAAACAAAAGTTACCATTGATAATTTAGCTTATTTATACCACTGTAACAAAATTAATTTTGCTTTAGTAGTAGCTCCTAATACAGTTTACCAAAACTGGAAAAGAGAATTAGACATACATTGTCCTATAAGTACATCAGTATTTACTTATAAAGTAGATAAAATTAAGAATTTTGCGTTTGACGAAAATAAAATGAATATATTTCTTATGAATGTAGAAGCATTTAGTCATAAATCAGGCAAGACTCTTGCTAACATGTTATTAGGATCTTATGGTCATAAAGGCTGTATGGTCATTGATGAGTCTACTACAATTAAAAATAGAACAGCTATTAGAACAAAAAACATTATCGCACTAGGCCGTAAAGCAAAATACAGAAGAATACTTACTGGTTCACCTGTAACTAAAAGTCCATTAGATTTATTTAGTCAAGCAGACTTTTTAGGTAATGATTTATTAAAATGTTCGGACAACTTCTATGTATTTCAAGCTACATATTGTATCTTGAGAAAGATTACTAACTCTACCGGTAGAGCTTTTAATTTAGCTGTTGGTTTTAGAGATTTAGATAAATTAGAAAAAATAGTAAAATCTTTTTCATATAGGGTTAGAAAAAAAGATTGTTTAGATTTACCAGACAAGATTTATCAAAAAAGAATTGTGCAATTAGGAACTAAACAGAGAAAAATTTATGATGATTTTAAAGAAAACGCACGAATAATTATTGAAGATAAAACGATTGAGTACAATACAAAATTAACAGAAATTATTAAACTTCTACAAGTTACTGCTGGGTTTTTAAAAACAGAAGAAGGAGATATAGAAGAATTTGAAAATGCAAAAATGAAAGAACTTCTTAATGTATTAGAAGAAACAGAGGGTAAAGTAATTATTTGGGCTAATTGGGTACACAGTCTTAAAATGATTATTAAAGAATTGAAAAAGAAATATGGAAATGAAAGTGTTGTTGCTATTTATGGTGAAATATCAAGTTCAGAAAGAGAAAAAGCTGTAGATGAATTTCAAAAAAATAGTGAAACAAGATTTTTTGTTAGTAATCCACAAACTGGTGGTTATGGTTTAACCTTAACAGAGGCGAACACTGTAATATATTTTAGTAATAATTATGATCTTGAGCAAAGACAACAAAGTGAAGATAGAGCACATCGTATTGGTCAAGAAAATAAAGTTCTATATATAGATTTAGTAGCAGAAAAAACAGTAGATGAATCTGTAATCAGGGCATTGAATCAAAAAATAAAACTTAGCGCTGAAACTTTAGGTGAAGATGTTTTAGCCTATATATAGCAAAATTTAGGGGTTACCAATGGGTTAGGTAGTGTTTAAAAACGTCTATATAAGCCTCTCAGGAGCTCGTTTTTTTGGCAAAATAGCTATAAATTAGCCATTTTATGAAATTTATCAACTCTCCTTAACCATAAATTTTCGTACTTTTTCAACATGTTTTTATCCATAAGAAATTCTTGAAAATATAAATCTTTGGTGCAAACAAGAATGACACCTTGTTTAATGTCACCATATTGTTTTTTGTGAGCTAGACTATATGCGCCTATTTGATAAAAATAATCTTCTATCCATTCTTTTCTTTTTGGTTTATTGCTTTGTTTAAAATCACCAATAGTAGGTTTGTCTTTGTACCTACAAATTAAATCAGCAGAACCTGCCCAACGGTCATCATAGGCTAAGCTTACTTCAGTTCCATAAACCTCTGACAAATCACCTAAGTTTTTAACAATATTATGAGCCATTATTCTAGGCAAATGGCCCTCTTTTCTTAAATTTAAATACCCAACACCATTCATATATTGCTCTAAAACATAGTGCATTTCAGTGCCTCTCGTAGCTGCCTGGGTCGTGATGCGTTGAGCCTCTTGGTGTCCGATTCTATTTCTCCAAGATTCTAAAGCTTGTTTTTTCTCTTCAGATTGTGTGCCAGATAAAATAGTGGTAACACTAGGTACTTTCTTATCTTCAACATTATAGGTTCGTGGTCCGTCATTATCATTACGAGTGTAATGATTGTAGTTGTAGGGGCGTGTTTTTTTAAACCCAGTTATAGTAAAACTATTCTCGTTCTTTATTATTTTCATCTAAAAGATTACCGTTATACTCTAATATTAATTTAATTAGACTTAAATCAACGCCGTAGTACAAAGCAGAGTGTTTTAAAGCGTATGTATCTTTAGGCAAACAATGCCCACCAAAACCACGTTCTTCAGTTACTTTACTATGACCGGCTCCTATTCTTTTATCTAAGACTATGCCTTTTCTAACATGCTCAAAATTAATTCCCGCTGCTTTACAAAAATCAAATACTTGATTAAAAAAAGATATTTTTGTTGCTAAATAAGCATTTCTAAAATATTTAATTAATATTAATTCTTTTGGATCAGCTTCTATAATGTGAGGACAACTTGGAAATATTTTTTTAAATAGATTTACCCAAAAATCTGTTTGTTTGCCACCTATCATTATATATTCTTGTTGACGAAGATCCTCCAACGCATGAGCTGCTCTCAAAAATTCTGGAGAAAAAGAAATGTTTTTATCATTAAATCTTGATTGTAAATACTCCCAACCCTCTAAGGATATTGTGCTTTTAATTAAAATAGGCACATCAGGACAATCTTGTATAACTTCTTTTACATGTATCATATTACAAGCACCCTTTAATCCAACTGGTGTAGCCACGCATATTATTACAGCATCTGCATCTGGGCTTATCTTTTTACCGTAGAAATGTTTAGGATCTATAAGTTGAGTTTCGTGATAATTTTGTAATATGGCTGCGTAAGCTCTACCCACATAACCATAACCAGCTATTGCTATTTTCATAAGCCACACATCCCTTCACACTCTTGATCCATATCTTCATCTTCAAATAAATCTAAATTAGGCTGACCTTTTTCTGCACCGGTTCTAAGATCCGCTTCTGCTATAGGCACACATGACTTATGTAAAAAAACTTGATCATCATTTTTTGTGCCCACCCTAATAGCGTTATCAAATTCAACCACATCCTGCCATTCTTTTGGATAATTATCTCTTAAATTTTGCCACTCTTTGTTAGTTTTATATGGACAAAAAGTACAAGCACTTCTTGGAGGTGTTTTATTATAGTGTTTTTTAAACCAATTGATACAACTTTGTCGGCTCATATTTTTTTCAATTAAAGGATATTTATTTTCAATCCATTTAATTTGATTTTCTTTCATTCTACCCTGTTCGTCTGTAGATATACCCATCCACAACTCAACGTGAGTTCCTTTTTTTCTTTTTTCACCTTTTGCTAACCCTAGCATTTCTCTAATTTGTTGATGCACAGGTCTTATTTTGTAGTTTGAAGTGCATTGTCTTCTTAATAAACCCTTTTTACCAGTGTCTTTTGATATTGAAAAAACAGGTATTGTTAGAAAATTCCAACGGCCTTTGCCTTGCGCTGAATCAATTGTATCTTGTCTTAAATTTCCGTAACTAACTATATGAATAGGATAAGACACTTGAGTTTTGAGCCAATCAAACCACTCATAAACTTCTTTAGGTTCTGACATAGTGTCTGCAAAAATAGCAGCATCAACCATAGGTAGTTCGCCTTTTTCAACCATTAACGCAAGAGCGCTGCTTTGTACACCTGCACCCAAAGATAAAATTTTCATTATTGTCCTAGTGGATTGCCTTTATTATTTAAGATGTCATAAATTTTAGCCATTTCAGTTTCCATCCAACCAGCTAATTTATCTTCCATATCTTTCATTTCAACATCTAATTTATCTAACCCAACATAAACTTCTTTTAACGAATTATTATTAAACTGCACACGCTCTTCCACAGCCACTAACCTTTCTTGCAATATCGAGGTATCTGTCTCTTTGAAATTATTTACCGCTGCCTCGGTATGTTGGACTCTTGTAGCTAGGTTGGACACCCAATAGACTGTCGAACCTATCGGGACTATCGCCCCCAAAACTAGACTCAAAAGTAAGCTGGACGAGATCGTAAGCGTTTTGTTCATAAATCATCTCCTGTTGTAAAGACAACGTTTCTGTTATTTTAATCGTATCTTGCATAACTTGCAAATATACTGTTGGTAACAATATTTGACCTAAAGAATCAACACTAATTACCTTAGATTTAGTTTCGCTTTTATTTGTTTTAGCCACAGTTTTAACTTTTGGTTTAGGTTTTTCGTTTTTGACGGTGGACTTTTTAGGATCATTTTTCTTTTTAGATTTGTCGTCTTTAGATTTACTTTTTTTGACGACTTTACTTTCGTCACTTTTGATTTCGGTTTCTTCACTGTTTGATAGCTCGCCTGTTGCATCATTTTCACTCTCTGCTGTTGTCTCTTCTGGCTCATTATTATTCTCCTCTTCACTTATTTCAGCAAGATCCTCTTCCATATTAATTTCTTTTAATTCCTCAGGTTGTTCTAACTCTATTTCTGCATCAACTTCAACGTCAACAACTTCAGGTAAGTCTATCTCAACTATTTCTTGAATTTCTTCAACTTCATTTATAGGAGTTAAATTTTCAACATTTGGTATGTCAACACTTGTAATAGGTGCAACACTAATTTCAACTGCTGGCATTTCTATTTCAACTGGCATATCAACAATCACTTCAGGAACAACAACTTGAATTGGTGATATCTCAACTGTAGGTTGATCTAAAATAATATCGTTTGTAATTGACATATCTAAACTTAAACCTTCAATAAGAGTCTCTTCAATAACCACAATAGGTTCAACTATTACAGGCTCAACTATTACAGGCTCAACTATTACAGGCTCAACTATTACAGGAGCCACATATTCTTCTATAGTCAAAGATAAATTTAAATTATCTATAATAGGACCCCACCAATTACTAGAGTTACCTGTATCATTACCTGTTATGGTTAAATTTAATGATGCGTCATCTGTATTAAAATCACCTGTTACATCCTTAGTGAAAGAATAACTCTCCCATCCATCTTCATACGGTACAGCTACAGTTTCTGATAGTACCTCTGATGTTGATTCAGTTGATAGTGTTATGGTTGACACTACCGTATCATCTGCACCAGCAGTACACCATTGGCCTCCTGTATTACCACAACCAATAGAGTCAAAATTCATATTAATTTCTTTAATTAAATGATTTTCAGATACACCTGATATATCTACATCTTGACTGATGTTGCCGCCTTGGTATCTAAATCTTACACTTTTAGACGCTGAACCAGAATAAGTTGCTGGATCTCTTTTAACCTTATCTTGGTTATTATCTGAAAGTTCCCAACCACTAGTATCAGTAGTAAAATCTGGGTTATTCAGTAGGTTGTCCGTAGTCGTTTGGTCTGCGTGACTTACTAAAATTGATGTTAAGGACACCAGGAGTGCCCACAAGATTATTCTTTTCATCTAATATCACCATCCCTCTTTCGATGTATATTTTTTTTGCCTCATCACCTATCTTACCATCAATAGGACAGGGCGAGTTAGAATCCCACATTGCTCTCCAGACCCGTGGGTCCTGACACAAAATAGCAGTGGCGCTCACGCGTAATCCAAGCTGAGCCATGGCCCTACTTAGCTTGATGCGCTCACACGTCTTATCAACGACATGAATACCGGCTGATGCGTTAAATAAACCAGTGCCAATTGCACCAGATCTTACCACTACGCACACATCACTACCACTACCAATAGAAACAGAAGGTGAAATTGCTGATGCTGGTGGTTGATCTTTGTAGTAAATGTTACTGTCCGCTGCAAAACTGTCGGTAACATGTAGCAACAACCAAGCTAATGCCAATATTGTAATTGCATGTGACCATTTCACTTCGTTCTCTCCAAAATAGTATCAAGTTTATTAGAGTTTTTATTTACTTGATCTTTAATGTATCTAACTTCTACTTCCATTACCTGAACCTTATCTACTTTAGCTTTTATTAACTCTTGTTCTTTTTTTAAATCATTAATTGTTGCGGTCGATGTACCCCAAGCTATGCCTATTAAAACAAAAGGTGAAATGATGTAGATTATATTTTTAGGCTCTATGTTCATATTAATTTACCGTTTTATTTTTTCTGCTATTTGCAATCAACGTTCCTAAGTCGTCTTGAGGAAATAAGGATTCAAATGAAGTGTTTTGTGCTGCAGTTTGCATGGTTGAACCTGTCATATCTAAAGCAGGCGCTGTTGTTTCGTTTCTTGGTGTAGGTGTAGCAGCAACAGGTCTTGCCTCGGCTGCAGTATCTGTTGTGCCTGTGTAACTATCGTCAAGATAGGATTGTGCAACAGGTCCAAATCGTTCATAAGATTGAAAGGCTTTTTGTTGACTTTCAGCTAAATATTCTTTAACTTCTCTTCTTTTTTTCGGTGGTAATTTTTCTATGCTATGTTCCACTGGAAACATAAATTCTTTGCTTTTTTCAGGGACTTTATCATATTTAATATCTGTATTAGGAACTTTTAATTTTTTATTTTGCAAGTAATTTACCAACTGTTCTTCAGTAATTTTGCTTATGTCTGCAACTGGAAAATCTTCAGGATCGTTATCCATCATATGTTGTAAAATAATCCCGAGAGCTTGTCGTTTAGTTTGCATTTTTTTACCAAAAACTTCTTTTGACATATTTTTTAAATTTTGTTCTGGTGTAGCAAGATCCAAAAGTGCTCTAGCTACCTTAGGACTTTGAAAAATTGTCCCTACAAAATGTAGAAGTGCTAAAGGTATAACTAAAGCCGGTAGATACGCTAGACCAGCTGCAATACTAGCTCCTGCTGCACCAGCTTTTATTCCAAATTGTTGAAAACTACCAAGTTGTATTCTTCTAGCAACAAAGGTACTGGTGTTTCCTAAAGGCACTTGATACATGACAGAGATCATTTCGGCAAAATCTTCTAAATTTTTAAAGTTTTCTTTGCCTTTTTTACCACCACCTAGTATTAATTCCATGGCACCTCTTCTTGCCCCAAGAGTATTTGCTTGTCCTCTACCCGATGTAATACCTAAATTTTGTAAAAATTTATTTGCGTCAAAACTACCTAAGTCTTCATAATTAATATCTATGTATTTAGCTACATCTACATCAGTTACATCTTTACCCATTCTTTGAACGAGATCCTCGTCTAAAATTACTTTACCTGCTTCGTCTGCTCTTGTGACGCCCAGATATTTATAATCAAAAGGGTTTTGACCATTTAAAACTTTATCTATAGCATTATCTGCCCAATCTGTTTTAATAATTCCTTTACTTCTAAGTTGCTCGATGCTTTCTCTTAAAGTTCTAATGGCTGGAGCTTTTGGGTTTGTATGAGCCATAAAAAAAGCGTCAAACAAAGTCCTTGATGCTAATCTTTCAAATAGTTCTTTTCCAGGTGCAAAACCTTTAGCAGTTTCTCCTGTTGCACCAATTAATTGTTGTAGGGATAAAATATCAGATTCTGCACCCTCTATCATAATTTTTCGTAATAAATTATTATAAAAAGTTTCAGGTGCTAATCCTTGTGCAGGTTTACCGATTCCATGAGCTAAAACTGAACGCGTAAAAGTATTGTCATCAATTTTTGCTAATAAATCTCTTACATTACTAGCTTTTAAATTTTGCAATTGATGAAAAAATTGATTTGCGTCAGTTAAAACATCTGAAAAGGTTTCTAAATCATCACTAAATTGAACTAAAAATTTATTTGCTTCTTCTTTGCCTTGATTTTTTAAAATATCATCGTATTTTTGTTTAAAAGCACCGTCAAGCATAGCTAAATCTTTTACTTTAGGATCAACTAATGAATTCAAATCATTGCTTAAAGCAACTTTTAATTGATGTATTTTTAACAAAGATGGGTTGTCTTTTGGTAATAAATCCATGACTTCATTTAAAGCTTCGTGCATACCTTTATATTGTAAAGGTGTGATGCTCTTTGGAAATCCTACATTTGTGTTCACATCTGTTATAACTTCAAACAATCTATTAATTGGTTCAGAGCCAATATTATTATTACTCAAGTACTCTTGAATTGGTTTAATACCGTCATCACTAAGTAGTTTTGATGATTGTGCTACTAAATTCGTAGTCGGTATGAAAGAGGGGTTGCCCATTTTTTGAGCAGCTCTTTCTGCGCTGTCATACGCAGCATCTATCAAGTTCTTTTTACTGGCATAATTTTGTCGTAAAACAGAAGGAGTCACCGCACCCAAAAGTTCAGAGTGCATAATAGGCGCATATTGTTCAACAAAAGTGTCTTTGTATACCGTCTTTGCTTGTAAGCCAAATTGACGTAATCTGCTTTTTTGAGCCATAGATACAAACGGTAAAATACCCACAGTTTGGAAATAAGTTTTTGTAAAAGCTCCTAAACCTTTATCTGTGCGAGCTAAAGCTGCAATATCCAAAGGCAGACCAAGTTGTTCAGCTTTTCTTCCTAACTCAACACTTTTTTCGCTGCCTGTACCGCTTAAAAATCTTGCAAATCTGTTTCCAATATTAGCTGCTAAAGGTATTCCAACAATAGCACCTCCGTTCCATAACAAAGAATCTAAACCTTTTTCTAGTGCTAATTGAAACATTTGTTCTCTTGTGCTTAATTGATCAAATGAGCTACCAGCTAATTGTTCAAAAGGTATCACATCTTTATTTAAAGCAGCAAATTCTTCTTTTTTCATATTATTATACACATCGTATATGACACTACCGGTGGCTGCACCAGCTCCAGATCGTAGCCATGAACTTGCTAATTGTCTACCACGAGCGCTTTGTGCAATATATTTGCTACCTTGTTCAAATAAACCAATAAAATTAGCACCTAAATTTAATATTGGCTTTGCTACTTTACCAACCACGGGCACTTTACCTGCAATATTTGCAATTTTACGAGTTGTATCTTTATAAGGTGTTTTTTTTAAACCTTTAGGATCTCTTCTAAAAGCTCTGTCTACATCTTCAGTTTTAAATTCACTTCGATCTACACCAAGAATAGGCGAATTTGGCAAATAAGGAGTTAGCC
>MDTB01201643.1_pt1 | contig 14493 bp, 19 predicted proteins | sample 811161 | NCBI WGS metagenome assembly MDTB01 (sample SAMN05326650, study PRJNA326480) | marine metagenome | isolation source: seawater | place: Mediterranean Sea | collected 2009
GATTCACCGTTCTCATCAACTGCTCCACGTGTCTGGACGTTGATAAGGGTGTCAAGTATAATGCCTACTCCCAATAAGCCTACACCTGTCCATACCCATGCTCCACCAGCCATCACTCCTGCGAGTGTAGCCAATATTAACAATGGTGCTATGAAGTACCTTATGTTTACGAAAAGTTTTTTCATTGCGTTCTCCCGGGTTGCCCCTGATAGTTAATCACAATGTTTTACTATAATAGCACAACGACTAAAAAAGTCAAGTGCATATTAATACTTATACTACCAAAAGGAAAAACAGGTTCTTATAAGAACATGCTAATATTAGTGTCAACTTATACTTGACACACTGTTGCGAAAATAGCATAACAGCCTTTACAAAAAAAACACTGAAATCACGTCAAGATAGGGCAGGAATTCTGTACTACTTTTATAAATACAGGTGAAGTAGAAAAAATGCAATGTTTTTTCTAAATCACACACAGACACTGGGAAGAGACCAGGGCAAGTTCACTTTGCCTTACCAAGCGAATGACGGGTACCAAAGGTACACGCACCGCCGGGGAAGTTCCGGGGTATTGCTTTCCTTAAGCATCCATACATTAGGAGAAAAAAATGACACACTTAATAAGTGGTCTGATGTCATGGATGAGAAGCGGTATGACAGATAGTCACCGCAATCAACTTTTGACTTGGGCCAAAACAGAATACGGCAGAGATTGGGAATACGCTTACCAATTTATGTTGAAGAACCACGGACAAGCACCAACCCACGCACAACTCCACGGGCCACGGATTAATTTAGGCTCAAAGGAGGTGGCTTAAATGCTATTATCAATACTTAAATCAATTCGAACATTATTTTGGACTCGCAGGGATTGGCAAGAAGATTATCTCGGTAAGTCTACTGATCATGCTGACTTGGAACGCAGGATCAGGCAATTGGATAGGGGCGAGGTCCAGGCCGGGCCTTTTGGACCAGTCCGCAAATATTATAACAGATACTAACACACATACACAGAGGAGAATATAAATGTTATTATGGGAAAGAACTAAAAACTTATTTGCACAGGCTGGCTTAGCCAGAGCGGCGGCTGAACTGTCAAGACAAGGATTTCATGAGTCGGCGAAGACGTTGATGATTGAAAGATCAAAACTATCTGCTCATAGACTTGACGCAATCAAAAGACTTGAGAAAAGAAAAAAACTTATGTCAAACTACGAGCCAGGAGATCATTACATGCGAGGAAAAGAAGTTGCTACTTGGAAGGGCAAAGCACATGCTTAATTATATTGTACACACACTGATTCCGTTTACACTTATACTTGGCATCTTAGCAGGTGTTATGATTCTTAATGGATTGTTCTGGGGAGGCGCATTTTAATGTGGCCTTACACTGAAGAAGAACAAGACTGGGTATCAGGAAGATAATTTAAAACGTAGGGGAGACACCTACCAAGACGACTCCCCTACAACTTCTCATTGTTGAGTATTCTTTATATTACTTTCTATTGTAAATTGAATATAAAACCCACACCGCAACTAAACCAACTAATCCTTGTGCAGAAAAGCCTGCAACAATGTTTTGGATATTGCTAATTATGTTGATGTTTGGCCAGAACGGAATGTTCTGTCCGTTGAATAGAACTTCAAGCACGATGCCTAACGAAAGCAAACTAATTCCTGCTTCTGTTAATGCTCCGGCCCAAGCCTTTACTTTATTTAAGATTTCCATAATGGATCTCCTTTCAAGTTAAACTAACCAATCACGTTTGTCGGTCAGTAATTTATTTAGAGTCGTATCTACAAAAGAAAAATACTCTTAATTGCGATATGAACCTTAATTAACGATAATAATTAAACTTTTTTACTTAACTTATTACATAACTGCCAGATAATTGGAGTTTTATATAACGTCTAATAAATACTGTACACACAAACACACAGGAGAATAATCAATTATGAGTACAGTAGAAACCAAATACGGCGAAACGATTTTGAAACAAACGCAAGAGATTGCTGACATGTTCAAACAAGCAATGCCAAAAGTTAACACAAATAAAAACGGATACGAGATTCGCACAGAAGTTTTGAAACTCGCAAGTGTTTCAGTCTGGAAAGACTATTACGCAAAGTGGGATCAATATAGTACTTCAATCACAAGAGAAGGTGATGAAGTTGTTACGAAAGTAACATTGCCAGAAGTGCCTGGCACACAAGAGGTCCTGGAGGCGGCCGATAAATTTTATGCCTTCATTAATAACGCAAAGTAAATAATAATACAAAACTATATGTAAACAGGACATAGTCCACAAGAATAATATGAAAAGCCTTACACTGCCATAAACAGTGTAGGGCTTTTTTAGTGGCTATAAGTAATAGCATGTTCGAAGTAATAGATAATTTCCTACCTCAGAAGTATCAAGATGAAATTGAAGCAGTTATGTTACGCAACGATTTTCCTTGGTTCTATCAACCAAATATCACAACAGGTAAACCTAAGATTCAAGACGAACGTTTTCAATACAGTCATGGGTTTACTCATCAGTTCTATCATCAGGAGTTTGGACCACAAAGCAATTACTTTGGTATGGTGCAGAACTTTGCAGAGTTTGTAAATGTAGACTATAACACACAAGGTTACTATAGACTCAAAGCAAACTTAACAGTTCCTGTTAATGGTTGGACAACAGATACTGTACAAGAACCGCATATTGATATGCCCATACCACACTTGGTATGCTTGTATTATGTAAACGACAGTGATGGAGATACATTCTTCTTTGATCAAACATTTGACGAGAAAGCAGAGCCAGACGAGTTTACAGTTTACAAACGTGTTGCTCCTAAGAAAGGCACTGCGGTTGTGTTTGATGGATTACGCTATCATGGCAGTAACAATCCTATAGAAAATCAATCACGCATAATTCTAAATGCAGGAATGATCATATGATAGAAGTAATAGATAATTTTATTCCACAACACTATCAAGATAACATTGAAGAAGTGTTGAGTGCTGTAAACTTTCCGTGGCACTATAGACCAAGCATCAACAACGGTAAGCCTAAGATACATGACGAACGTTTTAAATACGCACATGGATTCGTACACAACTTTTTCAATGACGAGGAAGGACCAACAAGCACATTTTATTCTACAGTCAGTACACTAAGATACTTTGCTGAGAAGCATGGCTTTGATAATAACGGCTACCACAGACTGAAAGCAAACTTAAATGTACAAATACCTGGTTGGCAAGATGGACAGAGTCAAGAACCTCATACTGATATGCCCAGCGATCATATGGTACTCATCTATTACGTTAACGATACTGATGGCGACACTTTTATATTCGATCGTAAGTTTGATCCTATGGATCCTAATCCTGGTCAGTTCGATCTTAAACAAAGAGTAGCACCTAAGAAAGGTAGAGCATTACTATTCGACGGCAACTATTATCATGCAGGAAGTTATCCTATCCAAAATAGACATAGGATAATGCTTAATGCAAACCTTATTACGGCATAGCCATTATCAGCGTACATAAATACTGTACATGATAGACCTCGAACCATTTAAAAAACTAATTAATGATCTCGAAGACTCGGGCAAGTATAGAGTGTTCAACGATATACTGCGTGAGCGTGGTGAATTTCCTAAGGCCATTTGGTATGGGAAGTACGCTATTAAAAATATTGTTAATTGGTGTTCAAATGATTATCTTGGAATGGGACAGAACAAAGTTGTTATTGATGCCATGCATACCGCTCTTGATCAAACCGGAGCAGGTTCGGGTGGGACTCGTAACATCGCTGGAACAACTCACTATCATGTAGCACTTGAACATGAGCTGGCCAAACTGCATAGCAAAGAGTCAGCGTTAATGTTCACGTCAGCCTATGTAGCAAATGAATGGACTCTTGTTTCACTTAAACGTATCATTCCCGACATTGTGTTTCTATCTGATAGTAAGAATCATGCAAGCCTTATACAAGGGATTCGACACAGTGGTGCAGAAAAACACATTTTTCCGCACAATGATCTTGAAGCATTAGAACAACTACTGCGAGACGTCAAAGGCACACCTTGCATTGTCTTCGAGTCTGTGTATAGCATGGATGGATACGTCAGTAAACTTCCAGAAATTTGTGCGTTGGCTGAGAAATATAATGCTGTTACCTATCTTGACGAAGTTCATGCTGTAGGCCTGTACGGTGAAACCGGAGCAGGCTATGCTGACAAGGTTGGTTGTCTAAACAAGATAGATATACTTAACGGCACACTTGGTAAAGCCTTTGGCGTTCAAGGCGGATACATTACAGGGAATAGTACTGTCATAGACGCTATCCGCTCTGTCGCTTCAGGCTTTATCTTTACAACTTCAACAAGTCCTATTGTTTGTGCAGGAGCATTGGCAAGTGTCAAATATGTACAAGACCATAATGAATTAAGAATTCAACATCAAACTCAAGCAACTAAATTGAAAGAGATGTTACAGGAAATTAATATTCCTATTTTAGAAAACGAAACACACATTGTACCAGTAATGGTAGGAGAGGCAAAACTGTGTAAGAAAATGAGCGACATGTTGTTAGATGACTACAACATTTACTGTCAGCCTATTAACTATCCAACAGTTGAAGTAGGAACAGAACGTTTACGTTTTGCACCTACTCCTTGTCATACAGATGCAATGATACATGATTGCGTAGATGCACTCAGAAAGGTCTTTAAAAGATGTCAGGTTCAGACATAGTACCTGATAGCGAGATTTCTACATAATTAAATAACAACGAGGAGTATTATGAATAAAATAAAAAAATATATATGGATGGGAATTGGATTCTTATCACTGGGCATGGCCTACGTAGGTGTAATTGTTCCAGGTATCCCTTTCTCTATCTTCTTAGTATTTGCGGCATATTGTTTTGCTAAAAGTTCTAAGCGAATGCACGATTGGTTATACAATCACAAATATTTTGGACCATTCTTAACAAATTGGGTACAGAAGAAAGTATTTCCTACAAAAGGAAAATATTTAATGATTGCTGTAATGGCATCATCACTTGCTTTCTTTTGGTTTACTACATACAACATTGCCGCAGTAGCATGGACAGGTGGTTCAATGGCATTAGTAGCAATATGGGCTTGGAGATATCCAGGTTCAGTTGAAGAACAAAAACGTAGAGTGAAGGCAGGCAAAAGGATTGCTTGGTTAAAATAATATGAAGTGCGAACAGGGAGATTTAGCAAAAATTATATTTTCACTGAACGAAAAGAATATAGGAAAGATTGTTCTCGTTGACAAATATATTGGTAAATTTAATGCAGGTGGCAGATTTGATTTTCGAGGTGTTACCTGTGTTGTCCCCGTCGCAGACCATTATTGGTGGATAAGTGGTGAAGGACTATCAAACATGTTTGGCGATACTCCTAAAGCCTACATTGCAGATAGTTGGCTAGAACCACTTAGACCTCATGGTAACAAAGTTTCACAAAAAGAAAAAATACCTTACGAAAAAGTTGCATAAGGGGTTGACATAATATACAACCTCTGCTATATTAGTTGAACATTAGCAAAAGGAAAGCAAATGCCTACACTATATCATTTCGAACTTACCAACAACGACATCTATGAAGTCGTAGCAATGGGTTTTAAAGATGCATGTCTTACTCTAGAAGAACAGCATCCAGAAATATCGATACACGATATACTTTGCATATCAGAATATCCTAATCCTATACCAGGCGTAGACACTATACACTAAAGTTAAAGGGCTTCTAGCTCAATTGGTTAGAGCCGGCCGCTCATAACGGTCTGGTTGTCGGTTCGAGTCCGGCGGGGCCCACCATCTTTATAGTCCTGTAGTTTAATGGTAAAACACCCGGCTTATACTCGGCACAGTCTCCAGATTAGAGAGCGATGGGGGTTCGAATCCCCCCAGGACTACCATTTTTGATAAAAAAGATTGACAACACCTTTAAAAGGTGTTATAAATAAAGAGTAATTGTTGACAGCATCGTATGTCACAAGAACAGGACCCGGGTGCGATACCCGGCAGGTCCACCATAAGGACATTGATATGGAATTTATATGGCACATATTGTTAACAACTTGTTTAGGCTCGACCTGTCTACAACAAGATGTTGAAAGATTTGACACACGAGAACAGTGTTTCTACATGCTTGAGGCTTACAAAAGTATTCCGGCAGACGGAGATTGGGACTCGGTTGAATATGTATGTAAACCTATAAACTCAGTGTCTTTATGATGGGCCTGAAATAGGATCGACTGGCTTGTTAAGGGTGAACGAGATTACCGGTAGGCGATGACCGTAAATCAAGCAAAACTATAGACGCAAACGAAAACTTTGCTCTTGCAGCCTAATTAGTTAGGCTACGGGGTTGGCAACTTACCTGGCAACAGAAAAGTTGCATTTTACTATCCAAACCATAATTAATTACTTGACTTTACCTAACAGATAAACTATAATATTGTTATGTCGAATATATTCACCAAGAGGAGAAATTAATGAGTGACACAGACGCAAAGTGTCCGTTTATGCACGGGTCGAACACGACTCCGAAAGGCGGAACACAAAATAAGGATTGGTGGCCTAACGCACTAAACTTAGACATTCTAAGACAGCACGATACCAAGAGCAATCCTCTTGGGGAAGTTAACTATCGAGAATTGGTAAAGACCCTCGATGTTGATGCTGTCAAGGAAGATATTAAAAAGGTTATGCAGGACAGCAAGGACTGGTGGCCTGCAGACTATGGACACTATGGACCTTTCTTTATTAGACTAACTTGGCACGCCGCTGGAACCTACAGAACAGGTGATGGACGTGGTGGAGCAGGAACAGGCGCACAGCGTTTTGCTCCATTGAATAGTTGGCCGGATAATGGAAACTTGGACAAGGCAAGACGTTTGCTTTGGCCAGTAAAAGAAAAGTATGGTAACAAACTATCTTGGGCAGACTTGCTGGTTATGGCAGGTAACGTTGCTATCGAAGATATGGGCGGACCTAATCACGGAACAGCACTTGGTCGTGAAGACATTTGGCATCCAGAGAAAGACATCTACTGGGGTGCTGAGGATGAATGGCTAGGTGACAATCGCTACGGAGATACAAGACAGGATCTTGAGAATCCACTAGCAGCGGTTCAAATGGGATTGATATATGTTAATCCAGAAGGTCCAAACGCAAATCCAGATCCACTGCTATCAGCACAGGACATTCGTGAAACATTTGGTCGTATGGCTATGAATGACGAAGAAACTGTTGCTCTTACAGCAGGCGGACACACATTCGGTAAAGCACACGGTAATGGTCCAGCAGACGCTGTTGGCGCAGAACCAGAAGGCGGTGCAATGGAAGATCAAGGACTTGGTTGGTTAAGTTCACACAAGTCAGGTGTAGGTGTTGATGCTATTACAAGTGGCGTTGAAGGCCCTTGGACTACTAATCCTACACAGTGGGATATGGGATACCTTACTCTACTGTTTAAGTATGATTGGGAACTTACAAAATCACCAGCAGGTGCACACATTTGGCATCCTGTTAAAGTCGACGAAGCGGATATGACTCCGGAAGTTGATGGTAGTGACAAAAAAGTTATGCCTATGATGACTACCGCTGATATGGCAATGAAAATGGATCCTGCTTACAATGCAATCTGTAAGAGATTTATTGAAAACCCAGAAGAGTTCGGCGAAGCATTTGCTAGGGCTTGGTTTAAACTTTTACACAGAGATATGGGACCAAAGAGCAACTATGTTACAGGAGATTACAAGGATGTAGAATATGTATGGCAAGATCCTACTCCGGCAGGTGTAGAACTTGACGAAGCAAAGTCAGATGCTATCAAAGGTGCTATTGCAAACAGTTCATTAACTCAACAGGAGATGATTGAAACTGCTTGGGCAAGTGCTTCTACATTCCGTGGTTCGGATAACAGAGGTGGTGCCACAGGTGCCAGAATCGCTCTTGCTCCACAGAAGGATTGGGAAGTTAACAAGCCAGAACAACTTGCTAGAGTGATTGACTTCTACAAGCGAGTTGCAGAAGAACACAGTGCTTCATTGAGTGACGTAATTGTGATCGGTGGTGCCGTTGGTGTTGAAATGGCTAGTGGAACTAGTGTGCCTGTAACAACAGGACGTGGTGATGCTACACAGGAAAACACAGACGTTGACAGTTTTAATCTTCTTATGCCTAGAGCAGATGGTTTGCGTAACTATTGCGAAAAGCCGTTTGCTGCTAGTACAGAAGAAATGATGCTGGACAAGGCACAACTGCTAGGACTTACACCTACAGAAATGACGGTGTTGGTTGGCGGACTACGTTCAATGGGCATTAGTTCAAACGGACACGGTGTATGGAACACTGATGGTGTTCTTAGCAACACTTGGTTCAAGACACTGTTGTCAATGGATGTCAAGTGGGAAGCAACAGGCTACAACTCATACGTTGCCAAGGATAGAGCAACAGGTGAGGAAGTAAGAACTGCTTCAAGAACTGACCTAGTGTTTGGAAGCAATTCGGAACTACGTGCTATTGCTGAAGTCTACGCACAAGATGATAACAAAGAGAAGTTTGTTTGCGATTTCATCAGTGCTTGGAACAAGGTAATGAACGCAGACCGTTTTGATTTAAGATTATCTTGAACACTAGTTCTTTTTTAAAATTTGAGAATGCTCTGCTGCGTAGAGAAAATTCTTGTCCTCCTATATGGATGATGAGACAGGCAGGTAGATATCAACAATCATATCGGTCAATGAAGAAGTCATGGACATTTGAACAAATGTGCAAACTTCCAGGGTTGGCGACTGATGTAGCAATGTTACCTATCAATGAATTTGATTTTGATGTTGCAATATTGTTTAGTGATATCTTGTTTCATTTAGAAGGGTTGGGATTACCTTTGACTTTTAGTCCAGGACCTAAATTTGAATTGCATTTAGATGAGGATAATTGGGTCAACTATAAAGATATTGGCAAAGCAGTAGACTTTCTCAAATTTCAATCAAAGGCAATACAACAAACTAGAGATAAACTTGGCTCAAAAAAAGCACTAGTTGGATTTGTAGGAGGGCCTTGGACTATTTTAAATTATGCTTTAGGTGATAAAAAGTGTAGCGATGATTTCAAACATATGTATTTAGAAACTGTGCTTGTACCATTGCTAAGAGCAAGTATAAAAAAACAACTTGAAGCAGGTGCTGATTGTGTAATGATTTTTGACAGTGGTTTAAAAAATATACGCAAGAAGTATTTTGATAATGAATATTGTGAACTACTTAAAGATTTACAAAGTGCAGGCACAACAGCATACTATTCAAGAACATTGCCAAACAACAGTTTACAAAAAGTAATAGATGTTGACTTTGCAGGAATAGGGATAGATAGCAATCAAGACTTAAACAAAACCTTACAAAAAGTAAGTAAAGGTTTTGTACAAGGAAATTTTGATGAAACACTTTTGCTGATAGATTCACAAAAAACATTAGAAAAAGAAATACATAAATGGCTTGAAACTATAGAAGATACTACAGGATGGGTATGTGGATTAGGTCATGGTATTTTAAAAGAGACACCTCCAAAGAATGTTTCTTTATTTGTAAAAACCGTAAGAAATTACTTTAATTAACACCTATATTAGTATCTACCTATATTCTATAACTCGGTGGTTTTAGTCTACCTTTATTAAATAAAGTTATAACACTTGACATAATAATAAGTTTATGTTATAGTGGTTATGTTAGGTAATAGAATAATCTATTACAAGCATTGTTACACAACAGCCGCAAGGCAGGAGGTATTACAATGCATTTCATAAAAAAGCACTAGTAAATCTAAGGTACTTCATAGCACCTTTACTAATCTGTGTTTCACTCGCTGGAGTGTTAGCAGGTGGTATTTGGACTTGGACAGGTGTATTCCTATTGGGAGTAGGAATCATACTTGATACCTTAGTAACATACAAAACCAAGGGCGCTGGCTTCGATGAAAATGGCGAGCCCTATGGTATCCCCTGGTTACAGAATGCAGTAATGTATTTGATGTTACCAGTATTCGTTGCACTACAACTTGCACTGGCATATCAAATTTACTCTGGTATGTATGGCGTTGAGTTGCTTGGTGCAGTTCTTTCAACAGGTATATTTGCAGGCATAGGCATAATATATGGACATGAACTGTCACACACCAAAGGCTTTAGTTTTGTTATAAGTCGTTGGATGATGGCACTAAGTGGTTCAGCACATTTCTGTTATGCTCACGTGTACAATCATCACTTGGAACTAGCAAGTGAAGATGATCCTGCAACTGCACCTCGTGGACGTGATATCTATTCACACTATGCTAAGAGTCATCTAGGACAGAGCAAGTTCCTATTTGATATGGAGAAGGCAAGATTGAAAAGACTTGACAAGCCATTCCTAAGTTTTAACAACAGATGGATACGTGGCTATATGATGAGTCTACCAACTATCTTTTTGTTCTTCTTAGCAGGTGGATGGTTAGGAGTCGCTTGTATGGCACTTGTTTGGGTAATCTCAAACTTTGAACTAGAAGCACTTAACTATCTAGAACATTACGGACTTGTTCGTGTTAAGAGTGAACCAATAGACTATAGACACAGTTGGGATAACTCAACTCTGTTTACCAGTTGGTTCTTCATAGAGATTGGTCGCCAGGCTGATCATCACGATAGAGGTGAAACACACTTCTGGGAACTAGACGAAGTAGGTGCACCTAACACAGGTGTAGGTTATTTCACTCTGTTTGCACTCGCATTGATACCGCCCGTGTTTAATCGCTTTATGAAAAAGCATTTAGACAAATGGGATAGAGAGATGGCAACAGAAGCAGAAAGAGAAATAGCAAAGCAGTTCGCTTAAACTCTGGGGGGTGTCTTTGGGCACCCCTTTTTTCTTGACTTTTATTTCTATGTGTGTTATATTTTTTACAACACTTAGGAAAAGGGTTTATTTTGGCAACAATAGTGTTCAAAATATTATAGAAAATAGTTGACATTTAGTATAAATCTATATAAAATGTAAAGTAAGATTAACGGATGAAAAGGCAAATTAAAATGAAAGGCATAAATTGGAATAAAGTAAAACAGATAACAATTGGTGTTGCTGTTTTTCTAGTCGTAAGTGCTGTATCATTTGGAACAGGAACATTTCACCCAAATGATTACAAACTTAAAAAAATCAAAGAAGGACTCGAAGTAGTATGGGTAAGTCAGGCAATGGACTTAGGCTTGCACGAGCCAGAATTTGTATTTAATGACGATGACACTTTTATAAAAGCAGTTCAAAAGTGTGTCGATTATCTTAATTTCACAATCAAACAAGAAGATAGAATTCCCAGCAGTGTGCTTATCGCAATGGCAGGTGTTGAATCTGGATGGGGAACCAGTAGATTTGCTACACAGGGTAATGCACTTTTTGGTGTAAGAACTTGGAGTGAAAAAGTACCTCAAATGAAACCTCTTGATCTGCCTAAGGCTAAATTTGGTGTCAAGACTTATGATACAAAGTGCCAAAGTATTAAGGATGTAATTGATATATTAAATAGGCATCCTGCATACAAGTCATTTAGAGAAGAAAGAGCCAAACAATCTAAAGATGGCAAATGGGATTATAATAAACTGTTACAAGGTATTGCTCCTTGGAGTACCAACGAGAAATATGTGGCTATCATTTTGGAAACAATAGAACGTAGACAACTTCCATAAAAGAAGGTATACTAATATTATGAAATCAAAATACGGACCAAGATATCTCAAAGTAGATTTTATGGATATGAGTAAACACTGGGCAGTGGATACACAATATCCTGTAGAAGGCAGTCGTGGTAATTCTTACACAGTTGAATTTACTAAAAAAGGTTTTACTTGTGATTGCATGGGTATGACAATGCACGGCAAATGTAAACACACAAGAGCCATAGCAGAACGTTGGCAGCAAGTGTGTTCCGATGACTTTAACATTAACGATTATTCATTAGGAGCATAATATGACAATGCATTTAGCTCGTGGCTTGACCACTTTGAATACAAAGAAACGTAAGAAGAAGAAACTTACGGACAAGCAGATAGAACAATATACTGTAAAGTGGAGACAGCATAACAAGGCAATGCGTAAAAAGCATTTACACACACATCAGTTCGATACTGTTCAAGATTACATTGCATATTGCAGAGGCGAATATAAACCTAAGCGTAAGACAGAAACAGTAATTAGTACACCCTGGCATCAATCAGGTAATTCGTTCGAAAGACCACAACAAAGTTATCCAAGCATGATTAGTGAAAAAAGTTTCGCTCCATGTACTAGGAGAGAACCATTGCAGTACACAGGTGAACGTAGACTTGTAGGTATTGCTACAATGCACAAATCGAATATGGTTCCTGTATTTGCAGACGATGATGACAAGACAGGTTCTAAACAAGCAACAGAAATTGCAACAATGAGGAGAAACTAATTTGGATAAATTAGATTTGACTTTATTGGAAAAAGGCAATATAGTGTATAGTAAGTTAACACACAAAGAAAGGTAAACTATGAAAAAGGCAATTACAAAGGCAATATTGTTGGCAGGTATCCTAGGTATGTTAGGTGCTTGTACTACAATGAAAACTATAGATGTACGCGAAACAAAAGCGAATCCTAATTGGTATATGGATTGTGAACAAATTGGTTCAGAAGGCTTTTTGTTTTGGAAAGATGACTATGCTTATGCATGTGGTATGGGCGAAAGTATCTATGAGCAAGCAAGTGAATCGCAGGCGTATGCATTTGCTGTAAAAGGTTTTGCAGAAAGAATCAATGGTACTGTAAACAGCTCAACTGTAGTCGATATTCAAAACGACTCTAGAAAAGATCGTACTAGAGTAGAACATCTTGTAAAAGATACTACTATTAGAGAGCATCTAGAAGTAAAGAAATACTCATATGAGTTGGCTAGCACAGGTAGAGTACATACATATGTGCGAATTAAAATGCCACTTGAAGTATTTGATAGGTTAATTGCAGAATCTAAGCAGGTGCAGTAATGTTAAAACAAGCACTTATCCTAACAGGTGCTGTTTTGCTTACTGCATGTGCTTCTACAACAGAACCACTAGTACAGGCAGAGAGGCCTCAGTACTGTAACACATCAGAAGAGATCATTGTCAAGAACGGAAGTACCGTAGACAGTGTGACATTAGTAGAATGTACGGACGATAGAATTAAGAAACTATTTGCGGTAAAGAGCGGAATTGCTCCTAATTGCGGAGAGTTTACTTACTGGACAAAGAGAGGAGGGCATGATGTTCAAAGGCGAGGTATCAGTTGTCAAAAACCTGATGGTTCTTGGGAAATCATTAATACTGGCATTAACAATTAGTACAGCATCCTATGCAGAAAATGTTTGGGATCCTAAGTTCTACGAATATAAGTCAAACAATATAATTCCTAGAATTGTAGAATTTGGGTTTGGCTGGAACAAGAAGTTAGACGAGCGTCAAAAACTAGCATATCATCAAAGTATAATTCATGCATTAGAGTATGCTGAAAACGGACATAAGGTAAAATGGTATAACAATGATGCGAGTGGGTATTCTACTCCAGTTGTTACATGGCCTACAAGTAACGGCTATTGCAGACGCTTGCATATAAGCGTTATTGCATATGGTAAACAAAGAGCTAAAGCAGTATCTGCTTGTTTTAGTAATCTGGACAGTAATTGGACTTGGTATAGGGAATAAATATATAACATGATATTAGGAATTTTAACATTACTATCTGCACTGACTATTAGTGCTGTTGCTATCTACTATAGTGTAGCAGGTTTGGCGGCTATTTTTGCCGCCGCAGTTATTCCCATTATTGTAATGGGTGTATCACTTGAAGTTGGTAAACTTGTAACCGCAGTATGGTTGCACAGGCATTGGCAACAAGCAACATGGTGGCTTAAAACCTACCTAAGTGTTGCTGTATTTGTACTCATGTTTATTACAAGCATGGGTATTTTTGGTTTCTTATCTAAAGCACATATCGAACAAACCTCAATGAGTCAAGAGCAGGTTGCTCTTATTGAAACGATTGATGATAAACTTATAAGATCAGAGGCAAAAATCGAGCGTTGGACAGGAGAAATGGATCGCTTGTTAAAAGGCGAAGACGTTCGTGTTGACAATCTTATTGATAGAGAACAAGAAGAACTAGATAAAATTTATGCACTTATAAAGAACGAAAAAGATGATATCCGAGTTGATTTTGACAAACAAATACAATTACAAAATGATAGAATTGAACAAGCAAGAGTTAGAAAAGAAGCAGATATAAAGGCTGCCAAGGATAGGTTTGAAGGTTCTTTAGGCGGCGGATCAAAATATGACGAAGCAGTAGAAAAAGCAAAAGCAAATGAATTAAGTGTAGCAAGTTCGGCACAAAAAGAAATACGATCTATTAATAGCAAACTTAATGATGCA
>MDTB01101048.1_pt1 | contig 14492 bp, 11 predicted proteins | sample 811161 | NCBI WGS metagenome assembly MDTB01 (sample SAMN05326650, study PRJNA326480) | marine metagenome | isolation source: seawater | place: Mediterranean Sea | collected 2009
AAGTCAGTGACATAACCAAATAATTCTGAGAGAGGGACATCTGCTTTTATAATTTGAGAATTTCCTTTCATATCCATACCTTTCATTATACCTCTCCTCTTATTTAAGTCCCCAGTTACGCCTCCTGTAAATTCATCGGGTGATGTAACTTCTACAGACATAATTGGTTCTAAGAGGACAGGACTAGCTTTAAGAGCTGCCTTTTTAAATGCAATACCAGCTGCTAATTCAAAAGATAACGAATCTGAATCAACATCGTGGAAAGAGCCATCATATAGTCTAACTTTTAGCGTTTGGACGGGGAATCCAGCTAAAGGCCCATTTTCCATAGCATTTTTAAAGCCTTTTTCAACTGCTGGTATAAATTCTCTAGGTATCTTACCACCTACAATCTTATTGATAAATTGTAGACCTTCTCCCTCAAAATCTTCATCCTGTGGACCCATTTCAAAAACAATATCAGCAAATTTACCCCTACCTCCACTCTGTTTTTTATATACTTCCTGGTGAGTTGTTGAGTTCTGAATAGATTCCTTATAAGCAACTTGAGGTGCACCTTGATTTATTTCAACCTTAAATTCTCTTTTAAGCCTATCAATAATTATTTCTAAGTGCAGCTCTCCCATTCCCCTTAATACAGTTTGACCAGTCTCATCATCGGTCTGTACTCTTAGTGTTGGGTCTTCTTCTACTAGTTTACTTACAGCCATACCTAGTTTATCAACATCAGCTTGTTGCTTAGGCTCTATTGCATAACCTATCACAGGGTCAGGAAAGCTTATAGACTCAAGTACAATTTTTGATTTCTCATCAGATAAGGTGTCACCTGTTTTGATATCTTTAAACCCAACGCCAGCACAAATATCACCAGCTTCAACAGCATTAATTGGGTTTTGCTTATTAGAATGCATCTGCATTAACCTTGATATCCTTTCTTTTTTTTCATTCCTATTATTGAAAACATATGATCCAGAATTTAATTTTCCAGAATAAACTCTAAAGAAACATAATCTACCGACAAACGGATCTGTAGCGATCTTGAAGGCAAGCGCAGCAAAAGGTTCGTCGTTAGATGGCTTTCTTGTCACATCAGTTTCACTATCTGGATCAGAACCAGTAATTGGAGGTAAATCTAAAGGAGATGGCAAATAAGCGCATACTGCATCCAAAAGAGCTTGAACTCCTTTATTTTTAAATGCTGAACCACACATAACAGGTGAGAAAGACATATCAATAACAGCTTTTCTGATAGCAGACATCATTTCCTCTTTTGAGATAGAATCAGGATCATCAAAAAACTTTTCTAGTAAATTATCGTCGTATTCAGCAACATTTTCTACTAAATTTTGTCTCCATTCATCAACAGTTTCTTTAAGATCATCTGGAATACCAATAACCTCATATGTCATACCCTGATCATCTTCATTCCAGACTATTGCCTCTTTTGTGATCAAATCAACGACACCTTTAAAACCTTCTTCTGCACCTATTGGTATTTGAAGAGGAACTGGCTTAGCATTGAGCTTTTCCTTAATTTCTTTCACAACATTCAAAAAATCTGCACCTGCTCTGTCCATCTTATTTACAAAACATATCCTAGGTACTTTGTACTTATCTGCTTGTCTCCAAACAGTTTCAGACTGAGGTTCAACTCCAGAAACGGCACAAAATAGAGCGACAGCACCATCTAAAACTCTTAATGATCTTTCAACCTCTACAGTAAAGTCGACGTGTCCAGGAGTATCAATTATATTAATTCTAAAATCGTCAGTATTATCAACAGTTTTACCTTGTCGAGTGGGGTATTTCCAAAACGTGGTCGTTGCAGCTGATGTAATTGTAATTCCTCTTTCTTGCTCCTGCTCCATCCAATCCATTGTTGCCGCACCATCATGAACTTCACCAATTTTGTGACTAATACCAGTGTAATAAAGGACTCTTTCTGTGGTAGTGGTTTTACCAGCATCTATATGGGCCATAATACCAATATTTCTGAGATAACTTAAGTCTTTAATTGAAGCCATTTTTTTTAAAATCTAAAATGCGAAAATGCTTTATTTGCCTCTGCCATTCTATGCGTATCCTCTTTCTTCTTAACTGCATTACCTTCCCCTTTTGATGCAGCAATAATTTCATTAGCTAATCTTTCCTTCATGGATTTTTCACCACGTGCCCTGGCATACTGTATTAACCATTTTTGGCTTAAGGTTATTTTTCTTAATGGCCTTACTTCAATTGGGACCTGAAAATTAGCTCCGCCGACTCTTCTACTTTTAACCTCAACTGAAGGCATTACGTTATCTAAAGCCTTTTTCCAAACATCAATTCCTTTTTCCTTAGTTTTTTCTTCAACAATCTTAAGTGAATTATAAAAGATTGAATATGATATACTTTTTTTACCATCAACCATTAGATTATTAACGAATTGAGTTACTAACGTGTTATTGAATATTGGGTCAGGCAGAAAATACCTTTTCTTGGGCTTGGACTTTCTCATTTTTACTTTTTAGACTTAGGTTTTTTAGCACCATATTTTGATCTCCTTTGCGTTCTATCATCTACTCCCCCAGTATCCAAAGTACCTCTTATGACATGATATCTTACACCTGGTAAATCTTTTACTCTTCCTCCTCTAATTAAAACAATAGAATGTTCTTGTAGGTTGTGACCTTCACCAGGAATATAAGCATTAACTTCTTTACCATGCGATAACCTTACCCTAGCAACTTTCCTCATTGCTGAATTTGGCTTTTTAGGAGTAGTTGTATAAACTCTAGTACATACACCTCTTTTTTGTGGACAAGAATCTAAAGCAGGAGATTTAGACTTGGAATTGAGTTTTTTTCTACCTTTTCTAACTAACTGTTGTATTGTTGGCATAAAATCATATTAAGTTAACGCGACGCAAAAATAGAAAACCATTCTCATATAACAAAGATTTTAAAAAAATTATAATAAAGACATGTTTCATTTACTATTTACCTTTAATATCAAAAGGATACTTAGGTATTTCATTAAAATCCTTTATTAGACTGTATTTCTTCTCATACTTAGAAATATTATCACTTAATGCTAATGAAAACTTTTTTGCATGCTCGGGGGTAATAATTATTCTAGAGTTTACTTTAGCTTTAGGTACACCAGGCATTAGCTGAATAAAGTCAATCACAAATTCACTACTAGAGTGAGCTATCATTGCAAGATTTGCGTACTTACCTTTTGATATTTCATCGGTTAACTCGATATTTATCTGATTCTGTTTTTGACTCATTTTTGATCTACTTTGTCTTGCTCTTTATTATCAACTTCAATACCGTCATCCATTATATCTTCATGTGACTTATTCATTAAATCATTATATTCTTTATCAGATCCAACTATTAAATCACTATATTCTCTACTACCAGTACCAGCAGGAATCAAATGACCAACTATTACATTTTCTTTCAATCCTCTTAAATCATCAATTTTACCTCTAATTGAAGCTTCACTTAAAACTTTTGTAGTTTCTTGAAAAGATGCTGCAGATATAAAGCTCTCAGTACCAAGAGAAGCCCTAGTAATACCCTGCAATGAAGGACGAGAAACAGCAGCATCAGCATTTCTGACTTTCAAAATATTTTTATCGTTTCTTCTCAAAGATGAATTCTCATCTCTTAAATCCCTAGAATTAATAAGCTGACCGATTTTAAACTTTGATGAATCACCAGGATCTGTAATTACCTTTTTCTCGAAAATGTTATCATTAATATTGTTAAAAACAAGCTTATCAACTTTTTCGTCTTGAAGAAAACTAGTATCTCCAGGATCAATAATTATAACTTTTTGCATCATCTGCCTAACTATAACCTCAATATGTTTATCATTGATTTTCACCCCCTGAAGCCTGTAAACTTCTTGAATTTCATTCACAAGGTAATCTTGTACTTTAGTAGGTCCTTTAATTGATAAAATATCAGCTGGTGTAATAGCTCCATCTGATAGAGCTGTACCAGCTTTTACATAATCATTATCTTGTACCAAAATATGCTTAGATAAAGAAACAAGATACTTCTTCTTTGTACTATCTTTCGATTCGATAAATATTTCTCTATTACCTCTCTTGATACCTCCATATGAAACAACACCATCAATTTCACTAACAACAGCTGGGTTTGACGGATTTCTTGCCTCAAATAATTCGGTAACTCGAGGTAGACCTCCTGTAATGTCTCTTGATTGACCAATCATTCTTGGAATTTTGGATAATATGGTTCCTGGGTTAACGCTATCTCCACTATTAACAGATAAGTGAGCCCCTACAGGTATATTGTAGGATTTATCATCTTTAGATGATTTAACAATTATTGCAGGGTTTTTAGTTTTATCTCTACATTCAACAATCACTTTTTCTTTGTGTCCTGTTTGTTCGTCGAATTCTTCTTTATATGTGATGCCTTCCTCTATTGATTCAAAATTAATTTTACCTTTTATCTCAGACAAAATTACAGCATTGTAGGGATCCCAATTACAAATAGTATCTCCTTTCAATACCTTCTGACCATCTTTTACTTTTAAATAAGAACCATAAGGGACGATATTAGAAATTAATGTAGCACCTTCATTATCAACTATTCTTACTTCACCGCTCCTAGCCATAACTACTATTGCTTTATTACCTTCACCGTCTTTAGTTGGTACAAAACTTATACCGTCAAACTCAATCTTACCATCAAATTTAGCCTTTATAGTAGCATCAACAGCTATGTTTGAAGCAGTACCTCCCACATGAAAAGTTCGAAGAGTAAGCTGAGTTCCTGGTTCACCAATTGATTGAGCTGCAATAACACCTACTGCCTCACCAACGTTTACCATATTACCACTAGCTAAGTTACGCCCATAACATTTGGCACATGCTCCCCTTTTTGTTTCGCACGTCAAAACAGATCTAATTTCAATTTCATCTATACTTGTGTTATCAATTTTACTTGCGATTTCTTCATTAATTTCTTGTCCAGATTCAATTATTAATTCATTTGATATAGGGTCATACACGTCATGTACAGTCACTCTACCTAAAATTCTTTCAGATAATGGTTCAACAATATCCTCATTATCTTTTAGAGCACTAACAGTAACGCCTCTCAATGTTCCACAGTCTTGTTCATTTATAATAACATCTTGTGCGACGTCTACAAGCCGCCTAGTTAAGTATCCCGCGTCAGCTGTTTTAAGTGCAGTATCAGCTAATCCTTTTCTAGCTCCGTGAGTTGAAATAAAATATTCAATTACATCTAAACCCTCTTTAAAATTAGATAGAATTGGATTTTCAATAATTTCACCAACAGAACCTGAAAGGTTTTTTTGTGGCTTAGCCATTAAACCTCTCATACCACCAAGTTGCCTAATTTGCTCCCTAGACCCTCTTGCGCCTGAATCCATCATCATATAAATAGGATTAAATCCCTGTCTATCATCTTCCAATTGATTCATCAAGGTTGTTGTGAGCTTTGTATTTGCTCTTGTCCAAATATCAATTACTTGATTATATCTCTCATTATCAGTTATGAGACCCATATAATAATTATCCCATACAGAATTTACTTCTTTTTTTGCTGATTCAACCATTGATTTTTTTGCTGATGGAACTTGAATATCACCAAGACCCATTGACAAACCACCTTCATAGGCCATACTAAAACCAAGTTCCTTAATGTCATCAAGAAATTGTGCTGTTCTGGATATTCCACATATTTTGTAAACAATTGATATGATTTGTTGTAGTTTCTTTTTAGTCAGAAGCTCGTCTATATATCCAACCTCTTCAGGTATTAAAGAATTAAAAAGAACTCTTCCAGCAACAGTATCTATGATTTTAGTTTCAAACTTGCCATCTGGCATTCTGACATTTGCTCTAAGTTTTATAATGGCATTTTTCTCAACTTTTCCTTCATTTAAAGAAATTATAACTTCATTAATATTTGAAAAAATTGAACCTTCTCCTAAAATTGGATTTTTATCTGTTGATTTTCTACCTTTTGAAACATAATATAACCCCAAAACCATATCTTGTGAAGGAACAGTTATTGGAGCACCATTAGCAGGGTTTAAAATATTATTTGATCCCAACATTAAAAGTGAAGCCTCAATTATTGCTTCATGTCCTAATGGAACATGGACAGCCATTTGATCTCCATCAAAATCAGCATTAAATGCTGTGCATGAAAGTGGATGTAATTCAATTGCTTTGCCTTCAATTAATTTTGGTTGAAAGGCTTGGATCCCTAATCTGTGTAAAGTAGGTGCTCTGTTTAATAGAACTGGATGACCGACTAATACGTTTTCTAAGATATCCCAAATTACTGGCTCTTTTCTATCAACGAGTTTTTTTGCTGACTTAACAGTTTTTACAATTCCACGTTCTATTAATTTTCTAATTATAAATGGTTTAAATAGTTCAGCAGCCATGTCTTTGGGCAATCCACATTCGTGCATTTTAAGCTTAGGACCAACAACAATTACAGATCTTCCAGAATAATCAACTCTTTTTCCTAAAAGGTTTTGTCTAAATCTTCCCTGTTTTCCTTTTAACATATCTGTCAAAGACTTCAAAGATCTATTGCCGTCAGACCTAACAGCATTAATTCTTCTCGAATTATCAAATAAAGAATCTACAGCTTCTTGTAGCATTCTTTTTTCGTTTCTTAATATGACTTCAGGAGCTCTTATTTCTAGCAACCTTTTCAACCTATTGTTTCTTATTATTACTCTTCTATATAAATCATTAAGATCAGAAGTCGCAAATCTACCACCATCTAGAGGTACAAGAGGCCTTAGCTCAGGAGGGATAACTGGTATCATTTTAACAACCATCCATTCTGGATTATTTTCAATATTTTCTCTTGAATCTCTAAATGATTCAATTACTCTTAGCCTTTTAAGTGCTTCTGCTTTTCTTTGTTGAGATGTCTCATTTGCAGCTTTGTATCTTAAATCAACAGATAAGGAATCTAAATCTATGTGTGATAATAATTCACTAATTGCTTCTGCACCCATTTTTGCAATAAACTTTTTTGGGTCATCATTTGGTAAGATATGATTGTCTTTTGGTAAAGAGTCATAAATATTAAGATACTCCTCCTCAGTTAAAAGGTCCATTTTCAAACAGCCTTCATCTTCTTTTATACCGGGATTGATAACTACATATCTTTCATAATATATTACTTGATTTAACTTTTTTGCTGGTATCCCTAACATGTAGCCTATCTTGTTAGGAAGTGTCCTAAAATACCAAATATGTGCGACTGGAACAACAAGCTCTATATGACCCATTCTTTCTCTTCTTACTTTTTTCTCAGTAACTTCAACACCACACCTATCACAAATAATGCCTTTATATCTTATTCTTTTATATTTTCCACAATGACATTCCCAATCCTTTACAGGACCAAAAATTCTCTCACAAAATAAGCCACCCATCTCAGGCTTAAAGGTTCTATAATTTATGGTTTCCGGTGCTGTTACTTCACCGAATGAATTTTCAAGAATAGACTCCGGCGAAGCCAAGCTTACTATAATCTTTGAAAAATCACTTGATTTATTTGTTTTATTAGATATCATATCTTCTTTTTATTTCATAGTTATCTCTAGTGCAAGACCTCTCAATTCATGAACTAAAACATTAAAGGATTCAGGAATTCCAGGTCGTTGCATATTATCACCCTTAACAATAGCCTCATAGGCTTTTGCTCTACCAATAATATCATCAGATTTTATTGTTAGAATCTCTTGTAATATATGTGAAGCACCAAAAGCTTCTAAAGCCCAGACCTCCATCTCTCCAAATCTTTGTCCACCAAACTGGGCTTTCCCTCCAAGCGGTTGTTGAGTAATTAATGAATACGGACCAATTGATCTTGAGTGCATCTTGTCATCAACTAAATGACCTAATTTTAACATATAAATTACACCAACTGTAACTTGTTGATCAAATTTTTTACCAGTTGAACCATCAAACAAGTCTGTTCTACCAAAATGAGGTAATTTTGCATCTTTCAACTCTTTACTAACCTCATCTGCGGTAGCTCCATCGAATATTGGTGTTCTATATTTTTTATTCAAAATTAATCCAGCCCATCCTAATGCTGTTTCATATAGTTGACCTACATTCATTCTAGATGGCACACCTAAAGGATTTAACACAATATCAACAGATGATCCATCTTCTAAAAATGGCATATCTTCTTCTTTAACAATTTTAGCCACAACCCCTTTATTTCCATGTCTTCCCGCCATTTTATCTCCAACTTTAAGCTTTCTCTTTTTTGCAACATAAACCTTGGCCATTTGTACTATTCCAGGTGCTAATTCGTCCCCTACTTCAAGTGAAAATTTCTCCTTCTTAAAACTAGACGCAAGATCATTTCTTTTTACTATATAATTTTTAACTGCTTTTGAGACTAGCTTATTGATCTTTGAATCATCTGTCCACTCTTCTAACACAACGTCTTGAATTAAGCTTGATTCTTCTGGAACATTAAGGCTATTTATATCATAATACTTATTTTTGATAGGGAATAGCTTCTCTTGGATAATTTTCTTATTAAGCTTTATACCAGCCTTTACCAATTCATCACCATATTTATGATTTATACCGTTCGTTTTTTTATTTTTTAATAACTTATCAAACTTATCAATTAATTTATTTTTTAAATCGTCTAATGACTTACCATAGTCAGATTTTAATATATCAATCTGTTTTTTTGCTATTTTTTTTGAATCTTTATCCTTTTTTTGTCTTGTAAAAAGCTTTGTATCTACAACGACACCGTTCAATGAAGGGGGGGCTTTTAAAGATGCATCTTTAACGTCACCAGCTTTATCACCAAATATAGCACGCAATAATCTCTCTTCAGGTGTTGGGTCGCTCTCTCCTTTAGGGGTAATCTTACCTATTAATACATCTCCTTCTTTAACTTTAGCTCCAACTCTAACTATTCCATTTTCATCTAGATCCTTAATTGCTTCATCACTAACATTAGGAATTTCATTCGTGAATTCTTCTTCGCCTCTTTTTGTATCTCTAACTTCCAATTTAAACTCTTCAATATGCAGTGATGTGAATATATCCTCTTTTACGACTTTTTCAGAAATAACAATTGCATCCTCAAAGTTGTATCCCTTCCACGGCATAAATGCTACTTTCAAATTTCTACCCAAAGCAAGTTCACCGTTTTCTGTTGCAAATCCTTCACAAATAACTTCTCCTTTCCTCACTTTATCACCAACTTTAACAGTTGGAATCAGATTAATACAGGTGTCTTGATTAGTTCTTCTAAATTTAATTAGATCATATGATTTTGATTTTTCATCAAATGAAACAACCTTTTCATTTTTATCAAGGTCATAATTGATCTCAATTCTATTAGAGTCAACATATGATATAGTACCTTTTCCTTCAGCTACAATTGTTGATCTAGAATCTTTTGCAACTCTATACTCCATGCCTGTACCAACAATTGGCGCTTCTGGTTTCATTAGTGGCACAGCTTGTCTCATCATATTTGAACCCATAAGTGCTCTATTTGCATCATCATGCTCAAGAAAAGGAATTAATGAGGCAGCAACAGAGACAATTTGATTTGGAGCAACATCCATATACTTAAGATCACCATTTTTTGTTAGAGGAAAGTCTCCTTCATACCTTGCTTTAATTGTATTATCAACAAATGAACCATTGTTTTTAAGTGCAACATTTGCTTGAGCTATAAAAGATTGATCTTCATCCTCAGCAGTTAAATACTTAATATCACCAGAAAGATCAACTTTTCCATTATCAACTTTTCTATATGGTGTCTCTATAAAACCCATATTGTTTACTTTTGCATGAACACAGAGGGAAGATATAAGTCCAATGTTTGGACCTTCTGGAGTTTCAATGGTACATAATCTACCATAGTGAGTATAATGGACATCCCTTACTTCAAAACCAGCTCTTTCTCTTGATAAACCACCAGGACCTAATGCAGACATTCTTCTTTTATGGGTTATTTCAGCCAGAGGATTAGTTTGATCCATAAACTGAGAAAGCTGATTTGTTCCAAAAAATGAGTTGATAACAGATGTTAAGGTTCTTGCATTAATTAAATCTACTGGTTTAAAATCTTCATTATCTCTCACATTCATTCTTTCTTTAATTGTTCTAGCCATTCGAGCTAATCCAACTCCAAATTGAGAATATAGTTGTTCACCGACAGTTCTTACCCTCCTATTACTTAGATGGTCAATATCATCAACAACAGTTTTGGCATTAATTAATGTTATAAGGTATTTAACAATAAGAATAATATCTTCATTTGTTAAAACTCTAACATCATGATCAGTTTCAATATTTAATTTCTTGTTGATTCTATATCTACCAACCTCACCTAAATCATATCTCTTATCACTGAAAAAAAGATTTTGGATAATTTCTCTAGCTGTTTGTTCGTCCGGTGCTTCTGTATTTCTTAATTGTCTATATATTTCTTCAAGAGCTTCTTTTTCAGAATTAGAAACATCTTTTTTTAAAGTATTGTATATAATCTGATATTCACCAGAATTTATGTCTTCTCGGTGAATAGTAACACAAGGAGCTTCGGACTCCAATATTACTTGGATATCTTCATCAGATATTATATGGTCTCTATCTAAAATTAGTTCATTTCTATCAACCGAAATAACTTCTCCTGTATCCTCATCAACAAAATCCTCAACCCAAGTTTTCAATACTCTTGCAGCAAGTTTTCTGCCTATAACTTTTTTCAGGTTTGACTTTGTTGAAGTAACCTCTTCAGAAAGTTCAAAAATATCAAGAACATCTTTATCAGAGCCGAAGCCTATTGCTCTCAACAAGGTTGTTATTGGAAATTTTTTCTTTCTGTCAATATAAGCATACATCACATTGTTAACATCTGTAGCAAATTCTATCCAAGAACCTCTAAATGGAATTATTCTTGCAGAATAGAGTGGAGTGCCGTTTGTATGTTTACTTTGTGCAAAGAATACTCCAGGTGATCTATGTAATTGAGAAACAATGACCCTTTCTGCACCATTGATAACAAAAGACCCTTTACCTGTCATATAGGGTATGTTTCCAAGAAAAACTTCTTGTTCTAATGTTTCAAAGTCATCATTATCTTCATCGTTGCAAATCAATCTTAATTTAGCTTTCAGAGGTAAAGAGTAAGTTAATCCGCGATCGATACATTCACTGACCGAATATTTTGGTGGATCAACTGTATAATCAATAAATTCTAGTACAAAATTTTCTCGAGAATCAGATATTGGGAAATTCTCTATAAAAACCTTAAAAAGCCCTTCGTTATCTCTTTTTTCTGGAGGAGTCTCTAGCTGAAAAAAGTCTTTATATGACTGTAACTGAACATCCAAAAAATCAGGATATTCAATAAGATTATTTAGTTTAGAAAAATTAATTCTTTTTGATATTTCTTTCAATTCATTAAATATTTAAAAATTGTTCATCTTGAAAATATTATTTACGAAAACAATTCAAGAATGATTTCAAATTTAGTTTAATTCAACCTCGGCTCCCGCTTCTTCTAGTTGTTTCTTAGCTGACTCAGCTTCTTCTTTAGGAACACCTTCTTTAATTGCTTTTGGTGCACCATCAACCATATCTTTTGCATCTTTTAAACCAAGACCAGTTATTTCCTTTACTAACTTTACTATAGCTAGTTTAGAAGCTCCTGCTGATTTAAGGGTAATATTAAAACTGGTTTTTTCTTCAGCTGCATCAGCACCTGCATCAGCACCTCCTGAAACTCCTGCAACTGCAACTGCTGCTGCTGCTGGTTCAATACCATATTCATCTTTTAAAATATTTGCAAGTTCACTAACATCTTTAACTGATAGATTAACTAGTTCTTCAGCTATTTTCTTTATATCTGCCATTTTATAATAATTTAATTAATACATTATTTTTGTTTACTTTCAAGTGCTTTAATGACACCGGAAATCTTATTTTCAGAACTTTTCAGCAATGAAATAATATTTTTTGCTGGAGATTGAAGTAAAGTAACAATATCTCCAATAATTTCTTCTTTTCCTTTCAACTTAGATAATGAATTCAAATGTTCATCTCCAATGAAAAAGTCCGATTCGATAGAAGCAGCCTTCAAAGATGGAATTTCGGAATCGTTATCTTTTCTAAACTCCTTAAGAACTTTAGCTGGACTACTAGGGTTTTGCCCTGAAAACAACAATCCTGAGAAGCCTTTAAGAACACCCCCATCTGTAATTTGGGAAAAATCTCCATCTTGGCCTTCAAGAGCCTTTTTAATAAATGTATTCTTTACTACTTTGTATTGAATATTTCTTCTGTAACATTTTTCTCGGAAAGCATTGACTTGAGTAACTGTTAATCCTGAAGCATCAAGTAAGTAGAAAATATTATTTTCCTTAAACTTTGCAGTCAAATCTTTTACTAAATCTACTTTATTTTCTTTTCTCATAATAATCTAATTAGCAAAAATGCTACTATCAATTTTAATTGAACTACTCATTGTACTTGACAGAAACACGCTTCTAAAATAAATGCCTTTTGATGAAGAAGGTTTTAGTTTTTTTATTGTATTTAACAGTTCCATTGCATTCTCCTCAATTTTTTTTGATTCAAAAGAAACCTTGGCAATTGCTGCATGAATTATGCCAGCTTTATCGACTTTGAAATCAATTTTACCTTTTTTTACATCTTTAATAGCCTTACCAATTTCGTCAGTTACTGTTCCCGATTTGGGATTAGGCATTAAACCTCTAGGACCAAGGACTTTACCTAACTTTCCAAGCTGAGGCATTAGAGAGGGTTGGGTTATAATCACATCAACATCAGTCCAACCATTATTAATTTTTTTTATATAATTTTCTAAACCAATATGGTCAGCGCCTGCTTTTTTAGCCTCATCCTCTTTATCTGAAGAACACAATGCTAGAACACTAATTGATTTGCCTGTTCCATGTGGTAAAGACACAACTCCTCTAACCATCTGATCTGCTTTTTTAGGGTCGACACCTAATCTTATATCTAAGTCAACCGATGCATCAAATTTTGTAGTTGATATCTCCTTAACAAGTTTAGATGCATCTTTGACACTAAAAAGTTTTTCAGCATCATATTTGTCTAAGGATTTTCTTATATTTTTACTTATTCTAGCCATCTAAAATTAATTTACAGGGAATGTCCCTTTAACTTTCACACCCATACTTCGTGCAGTACCTGCAATCATTTTCATTGCCGATTCAACTTTAAAAGCATTTAAGTCCTTCATTTTTATTTCTGCAATATTTTTAACTTGATCCCATGTGATAGAAGCAACTTTATTAAGATTTGGTTGTTCAGAACCCTTTTTCTTTTTTGCTGCTTCAAGAATTAAGACAGAAGCAGGTGGTGTTTTAATTACAAAATCAAAAGATTTATCTTTAAAAATACTAATAACTACAGGAAGGACTTGTCCTTTTCTATCTTCAGTTCTTGCATTAAATTGATTACAAAATTCCATTATGTTAATCCCCTTGCTACCAAGAGCTGGACCTACTGGAGGGGCAGGGTTGGCCTGGCCACCTCTAACTTGTAATTTCAGAAATCCATCTATTTGCTTAGCCATATATTAATTTGATTTTTCAACCTGATAATAATTTAATTCAACAGGCGTATTTCTACCAAAGATTTTAACAGTAACATTTAACTTTTTTCTATCCTCAAAAACTTGAGAAATAGAACCAGTAAAACCACTAAAGGGTCCATCCATAACTTTCACATCTTCACCAACAACAAAAGATGACAATAATACCTCTTCATCATTGTTTGCTGAATCAAACTTACCAAAAAGACGGTTTATTTCAGATTCGCGGAGGGGTATAGGTACCCTAGAAGAACCATTACCAGAACCAAGAAAACCAATGACTCCAGGAATATTTTTTATAACGGGTTGAACTTCACCGTGGGAGAAATCTGCTGAAACTAAAACATAACCAGGTAGATAATTTCTTTCTTTAATTTTTTTCTTTCCATTTCTCATAACATATACTTTCTCAAATGGAATCATGACTTCTGGGATAAACTTATCTAGTTTATTCCTTTTAATTTCTTTTTCAAGAAATGTTTTTATTTTATTTTCTTTACCGCTAATAGCCCTCAAAACATACCAGTTTAAACTCATAATTATAAATTAAAAATTATCGTAAAAAAAAGCCATAATATTCTCAAAACCAAGGTCGATTAAACCTATGAAAAGAGCAAAAATTAAAGACGCAACAAGCACTAACCAAGAGCTACTTTGTAAACTGCTCAAACTTGGCCAAGTAACTTTATTTACCATTTCTTGATAGGATTCGGAGATTAATGCAAACAAATTATTCATATCAAAAATTTAAAAGCCTTAGCACGGGTGGAGTGACTCGAACACCCAACCAACGGTTTTGGAGACCGCTACTCTACCAATTGAGCTACACCCGTA
>MDTB01106917.1_pt1 | contig 14492 bp, 13 predicted proteins | sample 811161 | NCBI WGS metagenome assembly MDTB01 (sample SAMN05326650, study PRJNA326480) | marine metagenome | isolation source: seawater | place: Mediterranean Sea | collected 2009
AGCGCATTGAGGTTGACGACCTCATGGAATTCACGCTTGACGGCGACCCAATAGATCAAAAAGGAAGGTCTCCCTACGCGGAACGTTTCATTCATGGTGCGATTTACGCGAAACGGCCTGACGTCCATTCAGTGGTTCATAACCACAGTATGAATGTCATCCCTTTTGGGGTAACTAAGACCCCTATCAAACCCCTACTTCATATGTGTGCATCCATGGGATGTGACGTTCCTATATGGGACTCACGCGATAAATTCGGGGATACCAATCTGTTGGTCCGCTCGATGGATATGGGTTATGACTTGGCTGATTCGCTCGGGAATAAAAGGGCCGCGTTGATGAGGGGTCATGGATGTGTAGTGGTCGCTGAGTCACTCAGATTAGCTGTGTTCGCCTCGGTGTATTTAGAGATGAACGCCGAGATTCAATTGAAATCACACATGCTCGCCGGCGACGATGTTACCTTCCTTAGTGAGGGCGAGGTAGAACAAATCATCGGTACTCGTACCTCGTTCACGATTGAGCGAGCCTGGGAAAGATGGGCTCGACGCGCGGATCGACCCTACGACCCTGAACCGAATCAAATGAGCTATACCTAGGCGGGTGAATGGGCCATCCGCTGCAAACGGGTGCTATCACTACACAGCACAGTCGTACGGTTAATCCGCCTGATGTCAGGATAACTGTAACCGCCCATGGCGCAGTGCAAGACACTTCTATTGTCCCACATCACAACGTCCCCCTCGGCCCAAATATATTCTAGCTTGGCACTTGTCCTCTCAAGACATGTGAAAAGTTCATCAAGAATTGACTGACCTTCATCCTCGGGAATATTGGCGATGCCTATCGTAAACCTCGGGCTCGCGAAAAGAATCGTCTCTTTGCTTTCAGGATGCTCATAGACGAGGGGATGTTGGACGGGAGGATGTTTTTCTAACTGCTGAGCGTAAAACTCGCGGGCATTGGTCCTATTTTCTGATATCGTTACACGCCTATTTACGAGTTTACTGACGCAATGAATCCCCTCCAAGCTCTGCACGGTTTTTTTCAGATCGTCTGAGAGCTCTTGATACACCGCAGCCATATTTACAAAACCCGTATTTCCCCCACTATCTGGTGTTTTTAAACAGTGAAGAATGGATCCGAGGGGAGGATCAATCTGCCAGGAAAGGTCAGAGTGCCATTCCACGCCGGCGTCAACAACACCGATCGGTTTTCCATCCTTCAAATCGTTTGACAACACTAAAATCTCAGGGAAACCATCTAATAAATACTGATTGTTACTGTGAACATCGCAAGCGCCAAAGCGCTTAGAAAATAAAATATGCTGCTCGGGGGACAACGTTTGGTCGGAAAAAGCGATAACTTTGTTCTTAACAAGGGCTTTATAGACAAAGTCAAAGTCCTCGACACTCAGTGTCTCAGAGAGATCGATCCCATTGATTCGTACACCGATTACGTCTGATAACGGTTCAACTGACGGCTTCATCAAGTCCCCCTATTTGTCTCTAATAACAATATTTCCCTGCGCGTCCAGTTCGGCAGTCTGTAGAGGAATTACTAATGTTGTGCTGTCCGACTGCTCTATCACTAGTGGACCCTCATACGTTCGATTCGATTCCATCATCTCACGTTGCACAACTGGTACCTCAAAACGCTTTGCAGATCCGTGAAGATCAAAAGTTGCAGTTCGAACAAGAGGTTCTTGTTCCAACACTCCAGTTTCTGGTAGGACATCAAAGACTGACTGATCCCTATCCGGAGCGGCGCTACCTACCAATCGATAAGACATAATTTCTACCGGTTGGGTATCTGCCGCATGACCAAATTTTTTTGCGTGCATGTCGTCAAAGTCAGACCGGATGATCGTTGTATTTAAATCATCAATGTTCACCGCCACGGACAACTCGTAACCCTGCCCCTGATATCTTAAGTCCATGTATCGCTCAAGTGTCAAACTCGACCGAGGGAAACCCTCGTCATCAAATTTGGTAAATGCGTCTTGCCCGAGATCACTGAAGATATCTCGTAGCGTTTCAGATGTCGCTTCCGTCAGGGCCTGTGGCTTGGTGCTTATGAACTCATGTTTGACATCAGCTTGTAATAAACCCAAGGCTGAAGTGACGCCTGGTCTGGCTGGAATCAACACCTGTTCAAGGCCAAGTTCGCGCATGATCCTCGATGCATGTAACGGTCCGGCTCCACCGAAAGCGACTAGCGTAAATTCTCTCAAATCTAATCCTTTGCTCGTCGCCAGCGCCCTAACGGCCTCAGCCATTTTGATATCAACCACCTTGAGCACACCGAGCGCAGCACCCTCCACAGAGAGATCAAGTGGTTTTGCCAGCTTTTGATTAATGGCATTTTTAGCGGCTTCAATATCTAAAGTGAGATGGTCTTTAACCTCTTCTCGATTATCCAAATATCCGAGCATTACATTACAATCAGTGACCGTAGGAATCTTTCCACCTCGTCCATAAGCTACAGGGCCAGGAACTGCACCCGCGCTTTCGGGTCCGACATGTAACAGACCAGCATCGTCAACCCAAGCAAGGGTGCCTCCACCAGCGGATAGAGTCTCGACCTGAACCGAGGGAAGACAGATGTGGCGACCATCAATATCGAAGCGATCCCGTATCTCAACAGAGCGGCCTTCGGTAACCGCAACGTCACAACTAGTGCCTCCCATATCGAATGAGATGCCATGCTCAAGCCCTGCCTTATTAAGAATGGATAAAGATGCCATGACACCGCCGGCAAGCCCTGACATGAGGGTAGACACTGGTCGCTCTGCGGTTGTTTCGAGCGAGCCAACGCCCCCGTTTGATTGCATTACGTAACGCTTTTTAGTGGTCACCCCAAGACCCGAAATCGCACGATCCAGCTCAGATAAATAACGGTTCATTTTCGGTCTCAAGTAGGCATTGATAACGGTCGTCGATAGCCTGTAATACTCTCGAATGAATGGGCAAATTTCATTGGAAAGGGTTACCTGAACACCAGGCAGAACCTCATTAGCAATGCGACGAACCGCTCGTTCATGTTCCGGATTGATAAAAGAGAACAAAAGACATACAGCGATTCCCTCGATATCCGCATTTTTTAGATTTTCCAGCCTGGATCTCGTCAATTCGAGATCAATCTCTCGGACAACCTCTCCCTTAGACCCAGTCCGTTCTGGGGCCTCAATAACATTGGCTCTATCCACCAACAGCTTTGGTCTCTGGTAACGGATATTAAAGATCTCTTTTCCGTATGGTCTTGCTTGTTCCTGAACCTCATAAATGGCGTCAAAACCTTCAGTAATTACCAGCGCCGTTTTGCTACCATGCTCTTGTAGCAATGTATTCGTTCCAACGGTCGTACCATGTATGAAGAGATCGATCGCGTCAGGTTTTACACCAGTCTCAGTTATTTTGAAGAGCCCCTGAATAACGGCTTGCTCGGGCTCTGCAGGGGTTGAGGGTACCTTGAAAGACTGCAAAACACCTGCTTCGTCAAGATAAGTAAAGTCTGAGAATGTGCCGCCCGTATCAACAGCGACTTGTACTTTTTTCATCTTATCCTTTGAGATCCTAAGCGACACTTTTAGTTCCGTCTATTGATTCGGACGACTCTCCGCATCCACCGCCGCTTGGAGTCTCGAGAGCAAATGATTCCCCAAAATTTATTGGAATATTGACCTCCCTCGACGATAGTACTTTGGGGTCGCTATCAGGATTCAAGATAGCCCTGCCAGGCTTACCGTCCGCGCCACCCACGACACCCCTCGGCGGAATCTGGTGCCTGGAGGATCGGATAGAAAGACGTATCCCATCCACTAGCGACTGATAGACCCGTCGAAATGCGTCGCCACCAGAAAAAAGACCCCGTCCACCGGTATTTTTTAAAACGCTAAACTCTGTGACACGCAACGGGTACTCTGTCTCAAGTATTTCAATCGGTGTAATACGGCCGTTTGTTTGATTCACGTGACAGCCGCACGATCCTTGATTAGCGCTTGAGGCCCCAGAACCACCAGCAAAAATCTCATATGAAATACTCGGTCTTACCTCATTTACCTTTTTCGGAAACCCAAAAATAAGTGACCGGGAATCTGATCCGTCTGCGCGCTGCACCATTTCAGTCAACTGGCCCAGCGCATCGAAACTCGCGTTTATCACAGCATGAACCGTTGGATTGTAAGTGTTCATTGGGGCGGGTAAGTCTGGCTCAAGAATTGACCCAGGGCGTGTCTTGATCTCAATAGAATTCAAAACGCCCTGGTTAGTTGTGACGTCTTTACCCAGCGATGAAACCACAACATAGCCACAAGCAGCTTTCACAAGCGATGGCCGGATATTTGCGGGCCCCACAGCTTGGTCGTCGCTTTCCGAGAAATCAAAAAGTATGTGGTCATTATTCTTATGAACCGTTACAGCTATTTGAATCGGTTCCCCAACTCTCACACCATCGTCGTCAAGGAGGCGGTCACCACTCACACAACCATCCTTCCAACGAACATATTCCCTACGAATGGTCTGTTCAACGTTCGCTATGCGTTGAACGATAGCTTGATCGATCGTTTGTCGTCCGTACTTTTCGACAAGCTCACGGATTCGGTCCAATCCGAGCCATCCGCAGCCTAATTGGCCTCTGATATCGCCCATAACAAGATCCGGGGAACGACTATTCGCCCGAATAATCGTCTCAACTTCAGGGGATATATTTCTCTGAGTCACAAACCTGATGGGAGGGAAATGCATTCCCTCCGAAAAAATATCAGTCGCCTTGCCTGAGCAGCTACCCGGAACCGACCCGCCTATGTCACTTTTGTGGGCAATGCTCGCCGTAAAATAAGACAGTTCATTTTCAACAAATACAGGAACAATGACGCACATATCAGGTGCGTGAGGGCTACCACCAATGTACGGATGATTAACAAGAAACGCATCGCCATCAGAGATCGTGTGTGGCGGATAGCCCTCTAAAACTGCTTTAATTGAAACGGGAAAGACACCGAGATGTAACGGCAGGACAATATACTGAGCCGCGACATCGCCTTCGGCAGTGAGAATGGCACAGCTCGCATCGTGACTTTCACGGATAATTGTCGAGAATCCAGTACGAAATAATGCCTCTTGCATCTGCTTTACAACACCAGCAAGTGACGCATTCAGGATTTCTTCGGTAATCGAATCGACCAAGATTTACTCCTCTATCCAGTCCGTAGACTACTGAGGAAACCGAGGGGCCGGTAATATCAAAATGCGATGCGCGGAATCGTGGCCCCGTCTACCAAAACCGGGAAGAAAGGACGAAGAATTTAGTCTACTTGTTCCTGATCCTCGTACAACTCAAACCCCTCAACAGACAAAATGTCTGGATTTTCGTGGGCGACCTCGGCGACGAGGGCCACGAGCTGGTCCCTAACGACCTCAATCGCCCTGGAACTCGGCCTGCTCATGTTCTCAGCAAGGTAAAGTGTCCTGACGGGCGTTGGGTTTACTATTCGTGCGGTTCCAACATGCCCGCTCTCGACCTCCCACTTGACGGCACCAATAGACCCTACAGAAAAACCCAACCCTTCTCTGATCAAGTAGCGTATCGGTTGAACAGACTCGACCTCATGGACGATGTTCAACTCGACACCTATCTCCTCGGCAAAACCGTCTACGAGCTTTCTGTACTCAAACTTAGTCGATGGAAGGATTAGCGGATAATCCACCAAGTCCTTAAACCGGATCTCGTCCGGCACTTTCTCGGTAACCGAATCTTTCCAGTAGGTTAAGACCAAGGTTTCCTTCCCGATTGGCTTAAACCTCAGGTCTTGGTCGTCGGAGGGAGCGTAACAGAGTGCCAAATCTAGGCGCCCATCATTTAACATTTTCGCGAGAGATTCACTGATCGAGTCTCGCAGGCATACCGACACGTCCGGGTACTCAATTGCGATTCTTTTCACCAACTGAGCGGCAAGTAATTGACCGGTACCGTGGGTCAAGCCAACGAGAGCTGGACCCGATGGGGTATCTCGCAAATTCTGCAGTTCATTCTTAATGTAGTGCATCTGGCTGATCAGTCTTTCGGCATGTTCAGCAAGTTTCAGTCCCGCGGCGGTAGGTGTTACCCCTCGGGCGTGACGCGTCACAAGCTCTACACCAAGTTCGTCCTCTAAACGCCGCAGATACAGACCGAGAGCTGGTTGCGCGATGTAGAGATGACGTGAAGCCTTTGTGATGCTTCGGTGTTTGATAATACCGAGAAACAGGCGCAGGCTTTTAATGTCCAACCGATAAACCCCAGAATGTTATGATCAAAAATTAATCATGCGTCTTCATCGCTGAGATATCAACGCCCAAGTACTCGGCTTTTTCACCGTACAACAAGGCACTGACATCATCCGCGGAAAACATCTTTACCAACTGATCGATGGTACCAAACAGTGGTAGGGGGAGCTTTGCGGTTTGGGCCAACTCCATCGCGACATCCATATCCTTCTCTTGCCAGGTGAACCTAGTGTTATCCCAACGATCGAGGGTGGTATTTCGGGCCGGACACTCCAACAAGATCTCACGCATGTGCTGGGCGTTCACTCCGTAGCGTTTTGCCAAGGCCAAGACCTCGAAATTGGCACAACATGCCGCCCAGTGCATCATATTGTTGCAGGTCTTTCCAAGCTGACCGGCCCCAACATCACCCACACGATGCACGGCTCTGCTGTAACACATTAGAACGGGTGTCACGTAGGCGACATCAGACTCAGACCCGCCGCAAAGACTCGCCAAGTTACCGTCCCGCGCGCCCTGCATTCCGAAAACGACCGGCGCATCGACCAACCTCACGCCCGAGGCCCCGCAACTAGACGCAAGCTTTTTCATTGTGTCCGGATGATTCGTCGCAGCTACCACGATCGCTGCGCCACTTTTTGGCCCGTTGGACAGAATCGTGTCTACAACCGACTCTGTCTGCGCATCAGTCGCCACGATAACGATGAATACATCGATATCGGATACCTGACTGGCGAGATCATTCCCGGCACTCAGGCCTCGAGTCTTGGCCTCGGCAATTTGCTTTTCGTCGATATCTACCCCGACCACGTCCATCCCTTTGCTTTGGATATGGAGAGCCATCTCTAAGCCCATCGCTCCAATACCAATCACACAACTTTTCATACTCAATCTTCCTAACTATATTTTTTTTCAATCACTGCTTCTTGGCGCTCGATACTAAATCTGAGCCTCTCGACATAATCTAAATCTGTTCCGGTCACCCGGATCCAGCGGGCTGGAGGTGCAGGGTGCTGCGTCGAGTGAATGACCAGTGGACCAAAAAACATCGCGTTTCCGGGCGTCAGGTCAGTCTGGTCTGTCTTCTCCAGTACCGCCCGACCCGGTCTACCGGGAACACCGCTGATTCGGTTATATGTAGACATCTCAGTCACCCCGCTCACTTGGAAATAGAGCGCCCAAGACCGGCCATGGTCATGTGGCGAACCCCTTTTCGGCGTATCAGCACCATGCAATAAGATTTGAATACCTGACCCTTGGCTGCCCCACAATCTCACTTTTTTCCTAATATCCAACTTGGCCAATGAGTCTTCTACTCCCGGCTTCTGAATAAACTCTTGTATTAACTCGGTTCCACGAATCCCGATGTTCTGCTGCGATGGTTCTTCTTTTTCAGTTAAGGAGAGTATGTCTTTGGCAAGCTGATCTACAATTTGTTGGTTCATCGTCTGCTCCAGACAACTTTTTTATTAGGCAGTATATTGCTATCGCACTTCACAGCTGTCCAAAAACGAATTAGTTTCTGGGACAATTTATGTGGTTTTTTCTGAGAATTTAAAGTGAATGTTGTTCTAGTCGGACTAGGTCGAATCGGCAAGCTTGTTGCACGTAGATTACTTTTGCAGGACGACCCTGGCTTAAGCTGGGTTGGCGCTGTAGAGAAGACTAGAGACCCAGAGTTATTCAGCTACCTACTAAATTATGATTCAACTTACGGTACACTCGATAAACGGGTAGAACACACCACTGACTCTCTGACAGTACAAGGATCAAGCGATGTCCCACTCTTTGATGACTTAGCGCTGGCCATTGAGGAGACGTCGCCGGATTTGGTTGTTGATTGCTCAGGGTCTCAGAGATCAGCCGAGATACTTCTATCACTAGACAGGACGAGATCGACGCGTCACCTTTTTGCCCAGGCGCTGGACGTGGTAAAACGCGACAATGACTCTAAGGTCTGGGTTTACGGGATAAACGATAGCGACTTTGAGCGTCGGAAGATCCCCCGATTTATTATTAATCCTGGGTGCCTTAACAACTGTTTAATCCCGTTGATTTCGTGCCTAAACGAGCAACATAGAATAACCAAGGGATCATTTGTCTCGGTCCACAGCATCACAAATACTCAGCCGGGCCTTGATAAAGCACAGCGCTCCCCCCGCTGGTCCCGAGCGTCTAAATCAAATCTTGTGCCCGCGGCACACGACAGTATGGGTTTAGTCGCTCACTTCTTTCCTGAACTAAAAGGCAAGCTGGTTGGCAGGACGGTAAGAGCACCTGTTGATCACACCAGTTACGTCACTTGTAACTTTGAACTCGAGGAGAGAACCGACACTGATTCTGTTTTGAGGTGTCTTACGAGCACCAAAATCATCCCCACCGTCTTTGGTGTTGATCAAGAACCATTAGTAAGCAGTGACTACCTCACTGATTCGCGGAGCTGTGTGGTAGACGGTACATCGATAAGGGTCGTAGACGGCTCTACGGTTCTGGTGAGCGCGTGGTACAACAACGAGCATGCATTTGCCTGCCGTATGGTGGATATTGCTAACCAGATTAGTCGAGCAAGTTAGGAGAATATAAGTATGTGCGGTGACTTAGAAGATTATGATCCAGGGAAACACTTTGATTTACTGCTCGCAGGAATTAACAGGCATATCGGTCGACCCCGTATTCCCTCAACCAGCACGTGGGCTCAAGACATCGCCAACCTCGAGTTAAACGAATCAAACAAAGAACTACTCGCCCACTTTTTGGCAATGGGTAAAGCGGTAAGCAAACACCGTCCTGAAAAAGAACAGTTGGAATGCATTGCTCAAATGGCCCAGATCCATGCCTACCTGTCCGGTGTGTTAGCGGGCGTCTTGCTAGATGACGGGACACTTCAAAAAATCGGGATACAGAAGTTTTTAGAGGGAGTCAGCGTGGGTAGGTCTGTCGATGCGGATGTTGCTGCCGATATCGCCCATGGACATTCGCACGACCATCGTCACCATCACTAGAGCCCAGCCACACAAGATTCAGTGACACCCCAAAGAGTAAAACGATTTAGCTCAGACACTGACAAAACCTGCTATCCATGTATTCTGGCAACGTGTAAGGAGTGCACCGGATGCGAGTTTGGGATAACTACATTACGTCTGACGTAAGAGAGATGTACCAGCATTATCATTCTGAGCCCAAGATTGGATCGAAGCCATGTCTCTTATTGATTGACTTGTATGAGCTCTCCTTTAAAGGGGGCGATTTACCTGTCTCGGAAGTCATAAAGACAAATCCCTCAGGGTGCGGTGAGCATGCCCATAAAGCAATAAAGCCGACACAAGTATTGATTAGTCTTTTTCGTCAGCTTCAGTTGCCGATTATCTTCACCACCAGAGACTGGCAAGCGCACTCCTCCGGTACACACTCCACGCAGCGGCAACGGAAGAATATTTCCGAATCGGATTATGACATCTATGCAGAGTTCAACTGTTTGCCGGGTGACACACTGATACGAAAGAGCCGCGCCAGTGTATTCTTTAGAACCGAGCTTGATCAAGTTGTCGAGGACCTAGGGATTGATTCAATAGTCCTTGGTGGCGAGAGCACTAGTGGCTGCGTCCGAGCCTCTGTGGTAGACGCATACTCCCGCGGACTACCCCCGGTAATTGTGCAAGAATGTGTGTTTGACAGGAACCCGATCAGTCATGCCATTAATCTGTTTGATATGCACCACAAGTATGGTCATGTAACCCCTTTGAAGGAAGTTACTGAACTTTTAAAATTAAGAACAAGAGAACAATAATAAGATGAGTACATGGGACGCTGTCTGGGCGGGACTGATACACATACTCGAACCCACGGCATTCCTTTACATGATGCTGGGAATAGTAATCAGTTCTACCCTAGTTGCGCTGCCCGGTATCGGATCTAAAACTGCGATCGCTCTTTTACTGCCCCTCGCGTTTACACTCGATAAGTTCGAAGCCATCTGTCTAATCGTTAGCGTGTGGGCTGTCAGCAATACAGCGAACTCGATTACTTCGATACTGTTTGCCGTGCCCGGAGGGTCCGGTTCACAAGCAACAATTTTAGATGGTTACCCTATGGCCAGAAACGGAGAAGCATCAAGAGCTCTATCGGCCGCGTTCACCAGTTCCGCGCTCGGAGGTATTTTTGGTGCCATCGTCCTAGCCATATCACTCCCGGTATTAAAACCGCTTGTTATTTTGTTGGGCCCTCCAGAGTTCTTCGTCTTGATCCTTTTTGGGATCGCGATGGTGTCGACACTGAGCGGTAAGAACAAAGCAAAAGGATTAGTGATTGGTATTCTTGGGCTGTTGGTGTCTTCGGTTGGGATTCATCTTGTTAGTGGGATACCAAGGTTCACGTTCGGAAACCTGACCCTGATGGATGGATTGAATCTCATCCCAGTGACCATTGGCTTGTTCGCAATTCCAGAACTGATATCCCTAGCCGCATCCGGTTCCTCGATCTCTAGGATGGAACTCAACGACCTTGATAGTGGTCGTCGCCAAGGGATACGAGACTCACTTACACACTGGTGGCTCGTTATACGATCTAGCTTGGTCGGCGTGTGGGTGGGTATGATTCCCGGCCTCGGCTCCTCGGTCGCAGACTGGTTTGCATATGGTCACGCACGCGCCACCGAGAAAGGCGCCGAAGAAACCTTCGGAAAGGGTGACGTCAGGGGTGTCATTGCCGTCGACTCGGCGACCAATGCAAAAGAAGGCGGCTCATTAATCCCAACCCTAGCGTTTGGAATACCAGGCTCATCAACATTAGCGCTTGTTTTCGGCGGTCTATTAATAGTTGGTGTGAAGCCAGGGAAGGAGATCCTGACCACACATCTGGATGTAACATTTTCGTTTATATGGCTGCTGATCATCGCCAGCGTCATCACGTCGCTGTTGTGTATTGTATTTATTAAACCGCTGGCGAAGGCTACTCAGGTCAGACCTACGCTGTTGGTTCCCATAATCTGCGCGGTCTCCGTGGTCGGAGCGTTCGCGAATTCGAATAATTTTGGCGACATAATCGTGATGGCAACATTCGGTGTGTTTGGTTATTGGTTGCGGTTACATGGCTGGCCACGTCCCCCACTTCTGCTGGGACTGGTGCTAGGCCCTGAGGCCGAGCGACACCTCTGGACATCCTATCAGCTCTACGAGTGGGAGTTTGTCCTCCGACCCATCACAGGATCACTGTTGATATTACTAATAATGATACTTGGATGGCCGACTCTGAAAGTACTATTTGCGAAGATGCGGGAAGAGAAGGTATGAGTCTCGCGGTCAGTCGCACGATTCTTGGTCTCAGTCTGCTCACACTGTTTACCTACACGCTATTTGCCGGCCTAGACATGCCTTTCAGGGCAAGCATGCTCCCGGTTCTTGCATCCAGTCTAGCTCTGCCTTTAACGCTTCTGGCAATATACGTGGAATGGAAGACTGATAACAACACAAAAACCCAAGCCGATGACTCCAGTGGCGATCTTGCCGTCTCAGAGAGCGAGGTCTCAGTGGACGCATTCCGGCGGGTGCGGTACTTTTTCATATGGTTCGCGTGTCTAATAGCGAGCGCCCACCTTCTTGGGTTCCTAATCGGACTTCCCCTGATGGTGCTTATCTATCTTCTGGCGCACCGCGAACCCCTTAAATTGTCGGTTTTTCTGAGTGCTATAGTTTTGGTAATCCTTTACGGAGGGTTTCAAAAAGGTCTGGTCCTTCCATTACCGGAAGGTGTCCTGACAATGATGCTGTTTGGCGGTTAAACATAACGAAAAGAGAGGAAACGTAGCCATGCAATTAAAAAAACTAGTAGGAGCAGCGGTAGTTGCTGGTTTAATCGGCCAGGCCGCTATCGTTTCGCAAGTCGCGAAAGCCGGCTCACACGGCGATTTTTATAAGGGCAAGACCGTGACGATTGTAGTCCGCTCCAACCCTGGAGGAGGCTACGATACCTATGGGAGGCTGATAGCCAACCACATCGGCAAACACATCCCAGGCAATCCAGATGTTATCGTGCAAAACATGCCGGGTGCGGGCGGTATTGTCGCGGCGAACTATCTGGACTCACAGGCAGATCAAGACGGGACGGTGCTTGCAATCTTCGACCGTGGCGCGGCCTTTACCCAACGTGTTGGTAAAGAGGGTGTGGCTTATGACGTCTCAAAGTGGAACCTACTTGGTAGTGCTACCGGCGAGGCATATGCCTACGTCGCAGCCAAAGACGCACCCTTCAATTCCCTGAGCGAGCTGAAGGCCCTCACGGAGGTACAGAAGTTCAGCGCCACCGGACCCGGCTCTGACTCCTACACCTACACCGAGCTTCTGCAGAACGCGGGCATGCCTGTAAAGCTGATCTCGGGATATGTAGGAACACAGGAGAAGCTGTTAGCTATCATCCGTGGAGAGGTTCAGGGTACCGCGGGTAGCTTCGGAAGTATCGCGGAACAAGCAGAGGCGGAGGGACTGAAAGTGATCGGTCTTCTCGGCAGCGTGCCATCGCGTCCTGAGCTCCAGCAGCTGGCCAAGTTTATGCCTGACAGCCAGATGCCGACAATGGCAGTCGCTGTCGCGCCGTTGGCTGCGGGCAGACCATTCGCGACCACACCAAATGTACCGGCTGATCGCGTGAAAATCCTACAAGACGCCTTCGCAGCCGCATTGAAAGACCCGGCACTGCTGGCTGAGGCCGAAAAAGCGGGACGACCGATCGACTACATGGGACCAAAGGATCTCGCGGATCTGTACAGGAATATCCTCGCGGCATCTGACGAAGTAATTAAGAAATTTACCGAGACACCAGTCGAGAAGGTAACCGCCAAATTAGACGAGGTCGGCAACAAAGGAAAAGTCATCAAATTCCAAGGGAAAAAAGGCCAAGTCTCTTCATCGATATCCAAGAGCCGTACAAAGGTCTCGATCGGGGGTAAAGAAGCCAAGCGAGGCGAGCTCAAGGCGGGCATGGAATGCGCCATTGAGTATAACCCAGGCCATGAGGAGCGAGAGGCTTCGAAGGTCGACTGTAAGTAAGTCATGAGTAGATAAATAGGCGCGTCCAGACATGGGCGCGCCTTTTATTTTCTAGAGCTCCTCTTGATGATCAACAAGTACGCCCTGATCGGCGACCACACTAAGATGCTGGCAGGTGCCATTGTCTGGCTAATCTTTGATCTACCGCTCGCCTGGTTACTGGGGCCGGCCATGGTCGGACTCATACTCGCCGTCCGCAGCAGACCGATCGGGACTGACTACTTTTTTGGTGACTGCGGTCGTGGTCTGCTCGGTGTCGCGATCGGGGCCAGTATCACACATGAGCACATTGACTGGATGCTGGACCACCCCGACCTGGGCATCGGCTTGTTCATCTACGTTGCACTCGGCGGAGGTATAGGCTTCCTCTGGCTCTATCGTTTCTGTAAGTGGGACCAGCCATCGGCATGGTTTGCGGCGTTTCCCGGAGGAATGAGCGAGATGATCGCCAGCGCGGAGGCGTTCGGGGCCAACATCCCAAAAGTAGCACTATCGCACTCGCTGAGAATATTTTGTCTTGTCTGCGGCGCATCGCTCGCGAGCTACTTCTTTGCGGGCATCACAACCGGTTCGCTCAGCTTCGGTGAAGCATACTGGAGAATTCAGCCACTGATATTCCTGACCATGGTTGTGTCGGTTTGGGGCGGGAAGTATCTCAGGATACCAGCCCACTCGTTTATGGCCCCCATGTTTGCCAGCCTGATGATGAACCTGATGTTCGATATCCAGCTAAGGCTGACGGATCTCATTCTGATATCCGGTCAGTATTTTCTGGGGTGGAGCATCGCCTCACGCTTCAAAGGCGTATCCAAAAACGAGGTCGTCATGATCTTGAAACAGGTGTTCGTTCTCTTACTCCTATTTTTACCTATATGGGGAATGATGGCGGTACTTCTCGATCAACTAACCGAAATTGATTTGGTGTCCATTATTCTGGGCCTCGCACCCGGTGGGCAGGCCGAGATCGCACTGATCGCGATGGCGCTAAACGCGAATCTGGCCGTGGTAATGATACTCCACGTGCTCCGCTCGCTAATGATTACAATGATTGGCCCAATTGCTTTCGCACTCATCACAAAATCCAAACCCAAGAGGCATTAACGTGTCTGATGATCAGGTCAAAAAAAGAGTCTGGGACCCATATATACCCGAACCGTTCCTCTCCAAGGTAGCCCGACAACGAGAA
>MDTB01196915.1_pt1 | contig 14491 bp, 21 predicted proteins | sample 811161 | NCBI WGS metagenome assembly MDTB01 (sample SAMN05326650, study PRJNA326480) | marine metagenome | isolation source: seawater | place: Mediterranean Sea | collected 2009
AATAAATTTAAATGATCTATCTTTTAGAAAATTGAAAGCTTCTTCTTGCTTTTCTGTGGCCATATTTTTTTCTTTCAACCACTCTAGAGTCTCTAGTTGTTAATTTTTCCTTTTTTAAAACTTTTTTTAAGTTTTCATCAAAATAAACTAATGCTCTTGAAAGACCATGAATAATCGCGCCGGCTTGACCCGAGAGGCCACCACCTTTTACAGAACATTTAACGTCGTAATTTGATAAAACATTAGAAACCTGCAAGGGTCTAGTCACAATTATTTGATGAACAGGTCTTTTAAAATAATCATTCATCATCTTACCATTTACATAAATTTTTCCCGATCCTTTTTTTAACCAAACTTTGGCTATAGATCTTTTTCTACGACCTGTCGCGTATTTACTGTCTTTAAAATTAATTTTTATTTTTTTACTTTTATCTAATTTTTTTTCTTGATTTTGAAAGTTTTCCATTTAATTTTTTAAAGTATTTCTTTTGTTTAAATTTTTGAAATCAATTTCTTTAGGTTTTTGATTTTCATGAGGATGATTTGTTCCTGAATAAATTTTTAATTTTGTAAGTTGTTTTTTAGCCAAAACACCACCAGGCAACATTCTTTTAACAGCCATTCTCAATATATCGTTAGTTTTATTTTTTTTAATTAATCTTTCTGGTGTAGTTTGCTTTATTCCACCAGGATAATTTGTGTGTCTATAGTAAATTTTGTTAGTATTTTTTTTACCGGTAAATTTAATTTTATCAATATTTGTTACTACAACAAAATCACCATTATCTATATGAGGGTTAAATTTCGATTTATTTTTCCCTCTCAAGACTTTTGATATAAATGCAGCTAACCTACCAACGACAACATTTTCAGCATTTATCAAATACCAGTCATTTTTTATATCTTTTTTTTTTATAAAAGGTGTCATTTTTAATATGGCGATAAATACAAATAATATTAATCAAAGTCAAACAATTTTAATTAATAGACCGATGATACAAATTTAACGACAAAATTGTTAAAAATATACTTGATATTTGATGAAGTGAAGCAATATATATATTTAGATTACTTGTTAAAGTAAATATTCCTAAAATAATTTGTAAGAAAACAAAAAGTAGTACAAAAAAATAAGGTTTTAGTAACTCTCTTGCTCTTTTTTTTAAAATTTCATACCCAATAAAAATAATTAGAAAAAAAATAATATATGCGATTATTCTATGAAAAAACTGTACTAAACTTTGATTATTAAAATTTAAAAAATCACTTACTTTATTTATAATGACATCATTAGGGAAGAAATTTTCATTCATTAAGGGCCATGTTTGGTATAGCCTACCGGCATCTAAACCTGAAACAAAAGCTCCAAACACTATCTGAAAAAAAATTAAAAATAAAAATATTTTTATAGAAAAAAAAGAGTTTTTATTAATAAAGAATTTTTTATTCTTTGAGGTTATAAAGTTAATTAATATCCAAACTAAAGATGACAAAATTACAAATGCCATAAATAAATGTGATGACAGTCTGTAATGACTAACGGAAATGAGATCTACCAGTCCACTTTCAACCATATACCAACCTAAAGTGCCTTGTGCACATATCAAAATAAAAATTATTAAAAAATTAACTCTATATTCTTTTGTTAAAGAATTTTTAATTACAAAATAAATAAAAGGAATCAAAAAGAATAATCCTATAGTTCGACCTAAAATCCTGTGAAACCATTCCCAAAAATAAATTACCTTGAACTCAGTTAAAGACATATTTGGGTTTAGTAATTTAAATTGGGGTATTTCTTTGTACTGAGAAAAATAAAATTCCCATTCATCTAAGTTTTTAGGCCAAAAAAGTCCCTTGAACAATTCCCATTTAGTTATAGATAGCCCCGAGTCTGTAAGTCTAGTCAAGCCACCTACTATAATCATAGTTATTAATAAAAATATCAGGGTTAATATCCAGTAAAGGACTAGATTTTTATAACTTTTTATTGCTAATATTGTCATATAGTTACTATATAAATTCTTTTTAAAATAAATATAATCTATTTAATGTCGCTATGAACAATAAAAAAACTAAAATTATTAGAAAAAGGCTCGATATATTAGACAATAAACTATTAGATCTAATAAAAAAAAGAACTTCTCTAGTTAATGAAATCTTAAAACAAAAAAGATTTAAAAATCAAATTATAGATAAAAAAAGGATAAAAAATATTCTTTCAAAAATAAAAAAAAAATCTAGAAATAAAAGAATTGATCCAAAAATTACAAATAAAATATGGAAATCAATGATTAACGCTTTTATTGACTATGAGTTCCGTAATTTTAAGAAAAAATAATTATTTGCTGTGAGGGGGAAGTTTTTTTTCAATAAAAACTTCATGTTTTCTTGTTGTCGGATTGTATTTTTTAACTTTTAGTTTTTCTTTTGCTTTTTCACCTTTTGTCGGTTTTTTTACGTAATAAAAAAAAGGACTATCAGGTTTAGACTCTGGAACTAATCTTACTTTTATAAAACTTTTTTTAGCCATTTAGTTTTCTCAGTTTCCTTACTTTATCTAATAAATTTTTAGATTTTAACTTTATGTTTTCTTTTAAATATTTCGCTTTTATACTTGATGAGTTGTAATCGTCAAGACTATTTACTTTAGAATTTAAAACTTTTTTAGCACCATCAATGGTTAATCCCTGATCTTTTAATAAAAATTTTATTAATTTGATTATTTCAATGTCTTTTTTAGCATAATATCTTCTATTTCCAGACAGTATGGTTGGTTTAATTTGATGAAACTTACTCTCCCAAAAACGCAGTGTATGAGTGAGAGGTTTGGAATTTTTTTTATCTATCAAACCAACTAATTTTGCTGTTTTTGAAATATTTATTAATTTGTTATCTTTGATGCTTTGACTAAGTCTATTCATTATTGACCTTCTTTTTTAAATAGCTTGATGTTTTAAATGTTGCTACATTTCTCTCTGAAATTTCATAAATCTTATTATTTTTTGGATTCCTGCCTAGTCTTTTTTTTTTATTTAAAATTTTAAATGTACCAAAATTTTTAATTTTAAGAATTTTATCTTTTTTCAAATTTTCTAATAAAATATTAAAAATATCATTAATCAATTTGTCAGAGTATAATGATGGTAAACCAACCTCTTTGTTAACAGCAGAAGCAATATGTTTTTTTTTTAAACAGCTTTCTTTAATTGACATTTTCTGAATTACGAAGATTTTTTTTAATTCGACTCATTAAATTACCTTTTACAATCTTATAACATAAATCTATAGAATGATAAAACCCAACGCTATCCGTTGATCCGTGGCTTTTTACTACTGGTCCTTTTAGTCCTAAGAAAATAGCTCCGTTGTATTTACGAGGATCAATTTTCTCTTTAAATTTTTTTAAGGAGAAATACGAAAAAATGAGAGATAATTTTGTAAATAAATTTTTCATTAAAGAATCTTTCAACCCATCTGTAATAAATTTTGCAGTGCCTTCGGCTGTTTTTAAAGATACATTTCCTGTAAAACCGTCAGTAATAATTACATTTGAATCCCCATTAAAAATTTCATTACCTTCAATATAGCCATTAAAAATATACTCATTATTGTTTTCAATTTCTTTAAGTATTGTGAAAGCTTTTTTTAAACTTTCAGTGCCTTTTATTTCTTCGGATCCTATATTGAGTAAAGAAACTTTAGGTTTTTCATCTTGTTGTAAAGCTTTATATAAAGCTGACCCCAACTTTGAAAAGTCAACTAAATTTTGCTCGTTGCAATCTATATTAGCTCCTAAGTCTAAAAAAATACTTATTCCTTTTCGATTTGGCCATATTCCTGCCAACGCAGGTTTGCTAACTCCATCGATAGTTTTAAGTAACATTTTTGAAATTACAAACAAAACTCCAGTGTTTCCTGCAGATAATGAAATATCTGAACTTTCATCCACCTGGGATTTGATAGACATCCACATACTACTATTCTTTGAATTTTTAATAGCGGTTAGAGGAGTTTCTTTATCTGAGACTACTGTGCTTGTGTGAATAACTTCAATATTTTCTTTAGGAATATTGAGTTCGTTTATTTTCTTCTCTATAGCCGTTTTGTCACCAAATATTTTAAAAAAATAATCATTATTCTTATTTTTACTTATAAATAATTTTAGTCCCATTAACGTTTTATTAGGAGCATCCAAACCACCCATTGCATCAATAGCAATTGTAATTTTGTTTTCCATTTAATTGAAATTTAATATAATTAATCTAAAATTTTTTTTCCGTTATAAAAACCGGATTTTAAATCTACATGATGAGAAAGGCGATACTCACCACTCTTTTTGTCTTCGATGACATTTGGATTATTAATTCTATGATGAGACCTTCTCATATTCCGTTTCGATTTTGATGTTTTTCTTTTTGGTACAGCCATTTTAATCCTTATATTTAATATCTCCTTTTAGCATAGTTTCATCGTTTAGTTCAAAACAAAAATTAGAAAAATCATCAAAATATGAGTTAATTTTACTTAATATGTCATCATTTTGTTGAAGGTCATTTAAGAGGTGTTTTTTTATAATTTCATTGTTAATTATAATTTTATTTTTTGAGTGTTTATTTTCATCAAGTTTAATAAGAATATCGTAAAAAATTTTATTCAAAAGTTTCATCTTTTTGTTGACTCCAACATCCCCTATTCCCATTTCTCTTAAATGATATTCAATATTATGAAAAATATTATCAAAAATATCTTGAGGAAATGACTTCTGGGATTTTTTTCTAAAACGTATTAAAATAATAGAAAAATGAATAAAAATGAGAATAATTCTTGTCTCAAAACTATCTTTTAAACCTAAGTCTTTGTAAAAATAAGTATTTCGTGATAATTTCACTAAAGAGGTATAAAGATTATTCTTATGTTTGTTATAAAAAGAAAACATTTTAATATAATTTCAAATATAGTACTTTTATTATTTTTAACAAATTGTCAATTAAATGAACCAAAAAAGTCTCATGGTATTAATTTTTTAGACAATAGAGAAAAAGTTCTAATTTTGAACCAAACCAACAAAAATGACGTGATTAAGTTAATTGGACAACCTCACTCTAAGTCTCTAAGCGATGAAAATACTTGGATATATTTCGAGAGAATAATAACAAGAGGAAAGGTCCTTAAATTAGGCCAGAATGTACTTAAAACTAATAATGTATTAAAATTAGAATTTGACAAGTATGGTGTCCTAAAAAAGAAAGAATTTTTGAGCAAAAATGACATGAAAAAAGTGAAATATTCTAAACTAGAAACTAAAAACACCGTGAGTCAACAAGGTTTTATTAATAAATTTTTATCTAGTGTTAAACAAAAAATGTACGGAAAAAATAAATTTTAATGAGCTATAACTGCAAGTAGTAAGAGCGCTACTATATTCGTTATCTTTATCATCGGATTAATCGCTGGACCAGCTGTATCTTTATACGGATCACCAACTGTATCTCCCGTTACTGCAGCTTTATGTGCTTCTGAACCTTTGCCTCCAAAATTGCCGTCCTCTATATATTTTTTTGCATTATCCCAAGCTCCACCACCAGCTGTCATAGAAACAGCAACAAAAAGTCCAGTTACAATAACACCTAAAAGCATTGCGCCTAAAGATGAAAGAGCAGCTTCTAACCCGCCAATTGGTAAAATTATTAGATATAATACAATTGGAGATAAAACTGGCAGTAAAGAAGGTATAATCATTTCCTTTATTGCAGCTTTAGTCAATAAATCTACCAACTTACCATAATCAGGTTTTTTTTTACCTTTCATGATTCCGGGAATTTTTTTAAACTGTCTTCTAACCTCTATTACTACTGCTCCACCTGCTCTACCAACTGCTTGCATACCCATAGATCCAAACAAATAAGGTAACATTCCACCAACTAATAAACCAACCACTACAAATGGGTTAGATAGATCAAAACTTACATTAATGTTTTCTAAAGTAGAACCTTTAACTTTTGAAAAAAATTTAATATCTTCTGTGTAGGCAGCAAAAAGAACTAAAGCGCCTAGTCCAGCAGATCCTATTGCGTATCCTTTGGTTACAGCTTTTGTAGTATTTCCTACAGCATCTAAAGCATCAGTAGTTTTTCTTACATTTTTAGGAAGTTTGGACATTTCAGCAATTCCTCCAGCATTATCAGTTACAGGTCCATATGCGTCTAGTGCCACGACCATACCAGTTAATGCAAGCATCGATGTAACCGCGATAGCAATGCCAAACAATCCCGCTAAGTGATTTGTGAAAAGAATACCTACTACTATTATTAAAGCAGGTATTGCCGTTGCTTCCATAGAAATAGCTAGGCCTTGAATAACGTTAGTTCCATGCCCTGTTGTGGAAGATTTAGCTACGCTTTTTACAGGTCTGTAATTTGTTCCAGTATAATATTCTGTTACCCAAATTAATAATCCTGTTATAACAAGTCCTGAGACGCCACAAAGATATAGGCTAAATCCTGTGAAATAATTATCTGAAACTTTGAAAGTTTTTTCTAACCCTATAACTGAATCAGTAACAGGATATAATATGATTAAAGACAAAATAGCCGTAACTACAAATCCTTTATACAATGCGTTCATTATATTCTTGCTTTTTCCTAATTTAACAAACCATGTACCGATTATAGAAGTAAATATGCATGAAGCACCTATAGCTAGAGGGTAAATCATCATCGAAGAATTATTTATGAAAAAAATGGAAGACAAGACCATTGTTGCAACAACTGTGACAGCGTAAGTCTCAAAAAGATCAGTAGCCATTCCTGCGCAATCTCCGACATTATCTCCAACGTTGTCGGCAATAACTGCAGGGTTTCTTGGATCATCTTCTGGTATTCCTGCTTCAACTTTACCAACAAGATCAGCACCTACATCAGCACCTTTTGTAAAAATACCTCCACCAAGTCTTGCAAAAATTGAAATTAAAGATGCACCAAAGCCTAAAGCAACTAAAGCGTTGATTATTTCTCTGTTTTCAACATTTAAATTAATTAAAATTATGTAATAAAGTGAAATAGATAACAAAGCTAGACCAGCAACTAACAATCCTGTAATTGCTCCTGATTTAAAAGCTATGGACAATCCATCTTGAAGGCTTTTTCTTGAAGCTTCAGCGGTTCTCACATTAGCTTTAACTGAAATTAACATACCAACATATCCGGCAACACCAGATAAAAACGCACCTATAAAATATCCAAGTCCAACAAGAAAATTAAAAAGATAACTTACTATCAACAAAACAATAACTCCAACAATTGCAATAGTTTTATATTGTCTATTCAAGTATGCTTTGGCTCCTATTTGAATAGCTTCGGCTATTTCTTGCATCTTGGCATTACCGCTGTTAGCTGATAAAATTTGACCTGATAACAAGTAGCTATACGCGACTGCTAGAATTCCAGTAAAGGAAATTAGATATAAAAGCTCAATAGTTGATTCCATAAATTTATTAAAAACTGGAAAATGCCAAATAAAATATAAAAAGGCAAGACAATCTTTTAGTTATTTTGTCTTATGTTAGTTGAAATTTTATCCAAAATTGCATTAAGATATTTAATTTGGCCTTTCTCAAGAAAATATTCAGAAGTCTTAAGATATTCGCTAATTATAACTTTTGTGGGATTATTATGTTTAAAAATTAGTTCAAATACAGCAGCATATAATATTAATCTAAGTAATTTATTAGTTTTGCTAAGATTAAGATCGTCCTTAAGGTGTTTTGTCAATGTATCTTCTATAAGCTCGTTTCTGTCAATTGTTCCTTGCACTACATCTTTTATGAATTTTTTATACTGACTCTTTGGATATTCAATTTCTTGGTCAGGATTGATTAAGTTTCCATAAAGTTTTTGAATAACTCTAATTCTTGGAGTTTGTGAGTTTTTGTTTTTACTCATATAAATTTAAAACATCCAAAACTGCCTTGGCTGCTTCTTTACCTTTGTTTTTTTTATTTTTTAAATTTGATCTTTCTGTTGCCTGTTTTTTATTGAAACAAGTTATGATACCGTTGCCTATCGGTTTTTTTGAAGTTATTGCTAAATACATTATAGCATCAATAGTTGTTCTCGATATATAATCAAAATGAGGTGTCTTTCCTTTAATAACACATCCAATACAAATAAAAGCGTCAAATTTTTTGATATTTTTTGAGATAACAACTGGTATCTCAAAAACACCCGGCACATTTAACTTTTTAATATAGTATTTTTTTTTATTTGTTTTGTTTAATAATATTTTTTCAATACCTTTTACTAAATTTATTGAGATATTCTGATAATAATTTGCTGAAATAATTAATATTTTTTTTTTCATTTTATAATTTCTTGTTTTATAATTTTAATACCATAACCTTCAAGACCTATTAATCTTTTATTTGACCTAGAAACTAAAATCATATTTTTGATCTTTAAATCTTTTATAATTTGGGCTCCAATCCCATAGTACCGTAATATATTGCTATTATTTTTACTTTCTTTTTTTAATGAGTTCAAATTTTGGTCTTTAATTATAATTAAGGCAAAATTGTTGAATTTAGAAAGATATTTTAATGATTTTTTTAGAATGTTCTTCTCAAAGTTTATAAAATTTTTTAAAATATTAGTAGAAATAACTCTTACCCTTGAAGCTTTATTGGGTTTGAACTTTCCTCTTGTAATCGCATAATGTTCAGAATTATCTAATTTATTTTGAAAAACTTTTAAATCAAACTTTCCAAAATTCTTAATGTTCAACATTTTGTTAGAAATATTTTTAATTAATTTTTCATTTTTTATTCTATATGAAATTAAATCCTCAATACTTCCTATCTTAAGATTGTGTTTTTTTGAAAATTTACGCAAGTCATCAAAGCGAGCCATCCGACCATCTTCGTTCATAACTTCACATATTACAGCGCTATGATTTAATTTTGCTAGTTTTGAAATATCTACAGATGCTTCTGTATGACCTGCTCTTTCTAAAACTCCCCCATTTCTTGCAACTAAAGGAAATACATGTCCGGGTGATACTAAATCTTTTTTTTTAGCGTTTTTATTTATTGCAACTTTAATTGTTTTTGCACGATCAAATGCAGAAATTCCTGTAGAGACTCCTCGTCTAGCTTCAATTGATATAGTAAAAGCTGTTTGCATCCTTGCTTCGTTTAAAGGAGACATTAAAGGCAACGAGAGTTTTTCAATTTGCTTTTTTGAAAGTGCTAAACATATTAACCCTCTACCATGTTTTGCCATAAAATTTATTTTGTTAGAGTTACATTTAGAGGCAGGAATAACTAAATCACCTTCATTTTCTCTATTTTTATCATCAACTAATATAAACATTTTTCCTTTTTTTGCGTCTTTAATAATTTCTTTAATAGAAGAAAGTAATTTTGATTTCATTTTATTTCGTTAATTTTAATAAATATTTACTAAAAATATCAAATTCAATATTTACTTTGTCGTTTTTTTTAAGTTTAACTAGATTTGTAAGTCTTAGAGTGTGAGGAATAATTGTTATCTCGAAACCATCTTTTTTAATTTTTGATATAGTTAAAGAAACACCATTAATAGAAATTGAGCCCTTGTCTACAAGATATTTTAAGTAGATATTTTTAATTAAAATAGACACAACCCATGCTTTATCTACAATCTTAATTTTTTTAATTTTACCAGTAGTGTCAACATGGCCTTGAATATAATGTCCTGAAACTTTCTGACCATATTTTAAAGACTTTTCAATATTTATATATTTCCCTTTTTTAATATTACTAAAGTTCGACCTTTGAAGTGTTTCCTTTGATAAATAAAAAAAGAATGAATTTTTTTTAAAACCTATTAAGGTTAAGCAAACACCATCACAACAAACGGACTCTCCAATATCCTTTTTTTTTAGTTTAACTTTTGAGAAAACCTCTATTATAGAGCTGCCTGCAACATATTTCGGATTTTTTTTAATATTTAATATTTTTCCTTGGTTGTAGATTATGCCATTAAACATGATTATTTAAATTTATTTTATAAAGTTTGTCATTGAAAAGATTTACATTAATTTCTTTTTGTGAATATTTAAATATATTAATTAACTTTTTCTTAAATAAGATCAGGCCATTTTTACCTAGTGTTTCTTTGGATTTAAAGAGATAAAGGGATGATACAAATTTATTTTTTATCAAAAATGTAAGGAAGTTAGGCCCACTTTCTATTAGAATTCTTGAAAATCCTAATTTTGAAAGTATTCGTAAGATTTTACTAAAATTAAAAGAGTCATTCATTGACTTAGCTTTTATAATTTTAAAGCCTTTCTGTATAAAGTATCTTTCTTTTTTTTTATTTGTTGTGGTTGTAAATAAATAAATTTTTCTCTTTATTTTAAATAAATTAATTTTTTTTTTAATTTTAAACTTTCTATCTATAATGCAAATTGATGGTGATTTTTTTTCTAATCCCTCTATTCTACAGTTCAGTAGTGGATTATCTTCATTTAATGTCTTAGAAGTTGTTAAAATACAGTCATACTGTGATCTTAATAAATGAGCCCTCTTTCTAGAAAAATAATTTGTAATCCATTTTTTCTTTCTGTTTTTTGTAAAAAAGTCTTTTGAAACAGCTAGTTTTGCATCTACTAAAGGAAATTTTTTACTTTTCATAGAAAAATAACTTTTATAAAACTCCTTGCCAATTTTTTTTAAAATGTTTGATTTTACCTTTATATTGTTCTTTTTTAAGATCTTTTCTGATTTTTTCGAGGATCTTTTATCAATATCATTGATAGAATAAAAAACTTTTTTTATTTTTTTATTAATAATAATATTTGTACATGGAGGAGTTAAACCGTAATGTGAACAAGGTTCAAGGGTAACATATAAATTTGAATTTCTTGAAATTTTTTTTTTGTTTAAAGCGTTGAATTCAGCGTGAGGTCTTCCGTTTAAAGAAGTGTGTCCTGAAGATAATACACTACCATTTTTTTCTACCACACATCCTACTGACGGATTTTCTTTTGTTGAACCTAAGTTTTTTTTTGCTTGTTCAAATGCGAGAGATAAAAAGAAAGAATTTTTAGAATGAAACTTATTTGTTGGATTTGCCATCTAATTCCTCAATATACTCGCCAAAATCTTCTACTTCTTTAAAATTGGTATATACTGAAGCAAACCTAATATAAGCGACCTTGTCTAATTCTTTTAAAGTATCCATTACTTTTTTTCCAATAACACTAGATTGAATTTCGGATTGCCCGATCTCTTCTAGCTCTCTTGAAATTCTTGAAACTACTTTCTCAATAGTATCAGCATCTATAGGTCTTTTTTTTAATGCAGTAAAAAAAGATCTTGCCAACTTTTCTCTATCAAAAGGAGTTCTTCTACCATTTTTTTTAATAACTGTGAGTTCTCTGAACTGAACTCTTTCAAAAGTCGTGAATCTTTGCCCGCCGCCACAAGTACAAAAGCGCCTACGTCTAATAGCGGTACCATCTTCTGTTGGCCTAGAGTCAACCACAGAAGTATCTTTTTCTCTACAAAAAGGACAAAGCATAAATTATTAATCTTTAAACAAATGATTATATATAGGAAATTTTGAACAAAGATCAACGACTTCTTTTTTGACTTCAGACTCTATATTACTGTTATCATTTGGATTTTGTGACAAACCTTTTACAACCTTTGTTATCAACTCTCCTACTTTTTTAAATTCGTTAAGTCCAAAACCTCTTGTTGTAGCTGCTTGCGAACCGAGTCTTATTCCTGAAGTTACAGTCATTTTTTCTGTATCAAAGGGTATTCCATTTTTATTACAGGTTATATTGGCTTTACATAAACTAGCTTCGGCTACTTTTCCTGTAACTTTAAAAGGTCTTAAGTCAACAAGCATTAAATGTGTATCTGTGCCTCCGGAAAAAATTTTAAATCCATTGCTTTTTAAAGTTTCAGACAAAATTTTTGCATTAGCAAGAACTGATTTTATATACTCTCTAAAAGATGGTTTAAGCGCTTCTTGAAATGCAACAGCTTTTGCGGCAATTACATGCATAAGTGGTCCTCCCTGATAGCCCGGAAATACAGCGGAATTAATTTTTTTTATTAAGTCTTCTCTATTGGTTAAAATAATACCTCCTCTAGCTCCTCTTAAAACTTTATGAGTAGTAGAAGTCACGACATCTGCATATTCAAGTGGGTTAGGGTATCCTTTGCCAGCAACAAGGCCAGAAAAATGTGCCATATCGACCATAAATAATGCTCCAACTTTGTCAGAAATTTCTCTAAATTTTTTAAAATCAATTATTCTAGAGTAAGCACTTCCGCCTGCTATAATTAATTTCGGTTTGTGTTCTTTAGCTAATTTTTCAATTTCGTTATAATCAATTAGACCACTTTCTTTATTAACTTCATAATGAAAAGCTTTTAACCATTTACCAGAAATTGAAACTTTTGCTCCATGAGTTAAATGGCCCCCTGAATTTAAACTCATACCAAGTATTGGGTCACCAGGATTTAAAAGCGCAAGATATACTGCTCCGTTGGCTTGAGCTCCTGAATGAGGTTGAACATTAGCAAATTTACAATTGTAAAGTTTTTTTACTCTATCAAGAGCTAAGTCTTCAGCTTTATCAACAAATTCACAACCGCCATAATATCTTTTAGAAGGGTATCCTTCAGCGTATTTGTTTGTCATTATCGAACCTTGAGCATCTAAAACAGCTTTTGAAACAATATTTTCTGATGCAATCAATTCAATATGCTCTTGCTGTCTCTTGAGTTCAAGATTAATTGAATTAAATAATTCTGGATCAGCTTTTGATAAGTCTTTATCAAAAAAACTTTGAAAATCATTAGAAGAATATTTTATAAATTTAGACATTTGTTTGTTTAAATTTTTTTTATTCTTCTAAGATGTCTTCCACCTTCAAACTTTGTATTTAAAAAAATTTTTATCATTTTCATAACCGTATTTTTATTTGTTAATCTTGATCCTACGGCTATAATATTAGCATTATTATGCTGTCTCGACAAACGTGTTGATTGGGTATTGTAGCAAACTGCAGCCCTAATTCCTTTGATTTTATTAGCTGATATAGCCATTCCAGTGCCAGAACCACAAATTAATATGCCCGCATCACTTTTTTTTGCTGCAACTCTTCTAGCAGTCTTTTTTGCATAATCAGGATAATCAACTGATTTTAGTTTAAAAGGACCAAGATCGATTAAACGTACACCTTTTTTAACAAGATTTGATTTTATTTTTTCTTTTAGGTTATAACCAGCGTGATCAGATGAAATACAGATTTTCTTAAAAAGTAAATTCAATTTAATTAAATTTATAATCTAAAACACAAGCTACAAGATGAATTCTGTTTTCTTCTCCACCGTTAAAAGCATTATGATATTTAGTGTTATTTGTGATCCATACTCCACCATCGGCTGGCATATGTTTTGCCTGTTCGTCAATAACCATTATTGAACCAGGATTGGTTATGATAGGAATATGAAGTCTTGGTTCTGGATCACGATGCCAACTTAATGTAGATCTTGGTTCTTTTAATAAAAGTCTCACTCTGCCTAGTTTATATCTTTTTGAAAGTTCATCATAAACTTCTCTAAAGTAAGTATTTTTATAATCCTCAACAAATTCAGTATATTTTTTTTCATCGATCGTTACATCTCTTAAAACTTCTTTTCCTGAAGCGTCAGGCTTTGTCCAATAAACGCCTCGTACTTTATTTCCTTTAATTGAGTTTGGGTCGCCTGGAATTTGGTTAAGTGATATACCAGCGAAGTGTGGTATTCCTAGACTTGTATCAAAGCCTTTTATTTTTAAAACCTGATCACAAGCTTCTCTTAGCTTTTTTATATCAAATTTGAGGTCTTGTTTATGAAAGTCTTTATTAGTGGCTATATTACTCATATCAAATAGTTTTTAGATTAGTTTACAATGTAAGTATAATATATTAATTGTCACATCGTATAAACTTTTTTTTATTTATGAAGATATTAGGGAAATATCCAAGCCTTAGATTGAGAAGGATTCGCAATAAAGACTGGGTAAGGCGTCTTGTTTCAGAAAATAACCTGTCATGTAATGATTTAATAATGCCAATCTTTTTAAGAGAAGGAAAAAATAAAATTGAACCAATCAATTCAATGCCAGGAGTAAATCGATATACTGTTGATAAGATTAAAAAAGTTGTTAATGAAGCTTGTGAATTACAAATTCCACTGATAGCACTTTTTCCTTACACGCCATCTAATAAAAAAAACAACACAGGTTCAGAATCCTTAAATGAAAATAATTTAGTTTGCAAAGCTTTAAAAATTATTAAAAAAAATTTTGATGAAATTGGTGTTATGTGTGATGTAGCATTAGATCCATATACTGATCATGGTCATGATAGAGTTTTGGGTTTAGTTCTATCAAGAACATTAATTGAAACTTTTCCAAAAGAAAACGAAGGTATAATAGATAAA
>MDTB01183730.1_pt1 | contig 14489 bp, 16 predicted proteins | sample 811161 | NCBI WGS metagenome assembly MDTB01 (sample SAMN05326650, study PRJNA326480) | marine metagenome | isolation source: seawater | place: Mediterranean Sea | collected 2009
ACGTTGATAGGCTGGATGTGGAAGCGCAGTAATGCGTGCAGCTGACCAGTACTAATAGCTCAATTGGCTTGATTTATGCACTGAAAAAAATTTTTAATGTTTTATGTTAAAAATATTTCAAAATAATAGACACAATTTTTATATAATAGATATAGTTATGCATTTTTCATCTAGATTTCATAAACAAATTCTAAAAGAAAAAAAAACTTTAGATTTAGATAGGGTATTTAAGTTAGATAAAAAAAAGGAAATAATTTTACCTTTAGGAACTTGTTTTCTAGATATATTTTGCACCGCACTTCAAAAAAAAAAAATATAATATATTATTTGATCACAAACCGAGTGTTATAGTAAATAATCATCTAAGATTTTTTTTTGGAAATTTTTACAATCCATTAAATTTGTTACACTGTCTTGAAAGAATAATACTTAAAAAATGGACTTTTAATAGACAAGATTTCATTTTTAGCGAGGAGTTTGGGCACTTTATTAATCTTCATCATAAAGCCAGATATAAAACAAAAAAATTAAATGAAATTATTTCTAGGATGAATGAAGTAGATGAATATTTAATTAACGAAATTAAAAAATCAACAGTAGTCTTATTAAGTTTCGAAACAACCGAGGTATGGGTTGATAAAAAATCTAAAAGAGCATGGTATTCATTTTATGGAAATCTTTTTAATCAAAAATGTTATAAAAATCGAGCAAAATTGAAAATATTAAGTTATTACGATATCAAGGATATTTTGACTAAAATAATAAATATCCTTAACAAGTTTGGAAAAAAAAAAATTATTTTAATGACTTCCCCAAATAAACTTTGGTCAACATATCAAAATAAAGACATAGAAATTAGTGATACATTTTCTAAAAGCACATACACAGCTGCTTTCAATAATTTATCTTCAAAAAATATATCTTATTTTCCTGCTATTGAAATTTTTAATAACTTAAATGAAAAAAAAAAGTATAGAAAAGATTATCTTCATGTAAATTTACAGACAGCTTCAAATGTTTTCGAGCCATATTTCAAAAAAATATACTTTTAATTATGGAAAATTGGAAAATAGATAATACTTCATTTAAAAAAAAAATTTTTAAAAAAATTAATCATCTTTATAAATTAAAAAAATATAATGAAGTTATTTTTGAAATTAAAAAAATATTATTTTTTTCTTTAGATGAACATGAAAAAAACAGCTTAAAAAAAATTTTAAAGTCTGACTATAGTCTATTCTTAAAGAATAATAGTCTCAGGAAAATTAAAATTTTATTTTTGTCAAATCATTACCTTGAAAACTTCAGATTTGACTTACTTTTATGTGGAATAGAAAAAAACCTGTTCTTAGACGTCAAATTTGGTGGAGTAAATCAACTCAATTATAATGAGTTACCAAAAAATATAAAAAACCAACTACATGAATTTGATTTAATAATTTACTCAAATTTTATAAATTATGACTATAATTTGGATATTAAAAAAAATATTAATCAATTTAAAAAAAATATCGCATCTATTAAAAAAATAAATCCAAAAATTATGGTAAGCGATAATCCTAAAATTTCTGAGGTTTTTACTAATTACAACTTAATTGATAAGTACAATTCATTTTTAAATGAATTTTGCAAAAAAAATCATTTTAGTTTGTGGGAAACAAATTTATTACAAGGCAAAATAGGATTTCGTCAATTACACGACACAAAATACTTTTTTGATAATAAAATCTTTTTTAATCCAAAATTTTCTGGGTTAATATTTAACGACTTAGCAAGCTATCTTTCATTTCAATTTCAATCCAACATTAGATTAATTATTACTGATCTTGATAACACGATGTGGAGAGGTTTAGCTGCGGATGATAAAAAAGAGGAGATCAATTTTTTACCTGGCGACTCTCTGGGTCAGCCGCATTATAATTACCAATTATTTTTAAAAGAATTAAATAAAAAAAATATACTAATAGCTGCAGCTTCAAAAAATGATAATAACTTGATAAAGAAAATATTTAAAAAAAAAAAATTACCATTTGAGTTTACAAATTTTGTAGAAACAAAAATTAATTGGAATCCTAAATCTGAAAATATCAAAGAAATTTGTAAAAAAACCAATCTTTCACCTGAAAATGTCTTATTTATTGATGACTCAAAATCAGAAATTTTTGAGGTCTTAGAAAATGTCCCGAAAATTAATGTTCTAAGTTTTGATAGTCCTTTAAATATTTCTCAAAATATTGAGCGATCAAATTACTTTAAAAAATTTTCAAATGAAAAAATTAACAGACTAAAAAGTATCAAGTCTTCTGAAAATTTAAGTTTAGTAAAAAATAATAGTTCGGAATATAAAAAATATCTTAAAAATTTAAAAATGAAAATGCAAGTCACAAAAGTGAATCAGAGTAATATGTCAAGATTCGTAGAGCTAATTAACAAAACTAATCAGTTTAATCTTAATTTAAAAAGAACTAGTTCATTCGAGGTAAAAAAATTTCTAAAAAATAAAAACAATATTGGGCTTACCTTTCAATTAAAAGATAAGTTTATTGATCATGGAATTATCTCAAATCTAATGGTAAGTGTTGATATAAAAAAAAAAGAAGCCAAAATAGATGCTTTTGTAATTTCATGCAGAGTTTTCGAGAGAAGAGTGGAGTATTATATTATAGACAAATTAATTAACTTATTAAAAAAAAGAAAAATAAAAATATTAAATTCTTTGTATATTAAAACTGATAGAAATACTCAATTTCAAAACTATTACAAAGATGTTGGTTTTAAAATTATTAAAAATCTGCATAATAAAAAGTATTTTGAATTAACATTAAACAATTTTAAAAAAAATGAGTTTTATATAAAATGAAATCATGAAACTTGAAAACAATAAAGTTCAGAATAAAATCAAAAAAAATTTTTTGTCAATTTTTAAACTAAAAAAAAATAAATACAATTTTAAAATATCAAGAAATAATTTTGATGATTGGGATAGCATTAATCATCTTAATTTCATGATGTCTTTGGAAAGAGAGTTTAACATTAATTTTTCCTACAAAGAGTTTCTTAATTTAAATTCAATTGAAAAATTGATAAAAAATATTGAAAAAAAAAATAAAAAAAAATAAGAAAACATTTTTCTTTAAGATAACAAAAGAAGATTATTCATCTTTTGAAAATTTATCAAATGATAAAAGTTTAATCCATTCGAATAAAGTTTTTTGTAAAAAAAATAACTTTAAAGATGTGGTTGTTTATGGTGGTGTTATTACTGCAAAGTTATCTTATGTTTTGAGCAAAACCTTAAATGGTAATAAGGCAATATCAGTATCATGGAATATAAATTATTTTAAGCCAATTTATATTGGAGATAAAATTAAATTTTTCGTTAAAAAAAGCAAATATTATAAATCAAAAAAATTTATGGAGAAAGAAATAGTCGTGTATAAGAAAGATTCTGTTTTAGCATCTATAATTGTGATCCAAAAAGTTTTAAATTAGTATAGATCTTTAATTTAATGATAAAAAAAAATAACAAGAACATCATTTTCTTTATTGGTGCTAGAGGTGGAAGTAAAGGACTACTAAATAAAAATTTAAAAAAAATAAATAATAAATCTTTAATATCAATTACTATTGATCAAATCAAAAAGTCAAAATTTTATACAGAAATTATTGTTTCCTCGAACTCACCAAAAATTATAGAAGAGGCAAGAAAAAATAAAGTTGATTTTATAATTAAACGTCCAAAAAATTTATCTTCATCTACAGCACCAAAATTTGATGTATGGAAACACGCAATAAAACTTTATGAAAAAAGTTCAGGAAATAATATAGACTTATTGGTAGATTTAGATTGCACTAATCCACTTAGATACACAAAGGATATTGATAATATAATAAAAATAAAATTAAGAAGTGATAAATCTGATGCGGTAGTTTCAATTGCAAATTCAAGAAAAAATCCATATTTTAATATGGTGGAATATAACAACTATCAATATTTAGAAATATCAAAAAAAGAAAAAAATTGGCCATCAAGAAGGCAAGATGCTCCAAAAGTTTATGATCAGGTAGCTAGCATATACTGTATGAATGCTAATTTTGTAAAAAAAAATAACTTTTTATACCAAGGAAATATTAAAGGTTATTTGTTGAGAGATTTTCAAGCATTTGATGTAGATAATCAATTAGATTTTGATTTGGTAAAATACATCTATAAAAAATATAATTTCGATTAGTTATAAAGCATACCCACCATCAACTTGTATATTTGCTCCATTAATGTAATTTGATTTTTCACTTAACAAAAACTCTAGAGAACCATAAACATCTTCCTTGCTAGCCATCCTTTTTAAAGAAACTTTTTTAATATATTTTTTTTCAAATTTTTTTGAATGGTTATTGAAAACACCTCCAGGAGATAAAATATTCACTAAAATTTTTTTTGATCCATATTTGTTAGCAACCCAACTATTCAAACCAAGTAATGCAGCTTTAGAGGCAGAATATCCTATCGGAGTAAAAAAATTTTCATCATTATAAATAGCATGATCAGGACTTTTGGTTCCATATATACTTCCGATTGTAATAATTTTTTGTATTTTCTTCTCATTGTTATGAAATTTTATAAAATTTTTCATACAATAAAATACTCCGTTAAGGTTTATATCAATATTATTTTTCCAGTTTTTGTCATCAAAAAAATCATTTGATATTTTTTTTTCTTTTAATGAACCTTCGATTGTAAAGCCAGCTGCATTTATTAAACAATCAAATTTTCCGTATTTTTCTTTTAATTTTTTGAAAAAATTTTCTACATCAAGACTATTAGTTATATCTAAATTTAAAATTTTGATTTTAGAGCTAAATTTTTTATTAATTTTTTTATCAGCCCCTATGATTAAATTGATTTTTTTATTTTTTTTCAATTGACTGTAGAAATAACTTCCTAAAATCCCAGATGCGCCAATCAGAACTATTTTTTTTTTTGTCATAAATAATTTCTTTGATATTACTTAATCATTTTTAAAGCTATTTTCAAATCAATTATAGATTCATCAAAAAATTTCAATGTATTCTTTTTTTTAATTAATTTTGAGAAAAGTTTAATGTTTCTTTTTAATAATTCTTTTTGAGAATTTTTTTTATTATCAATTTTAAGAATTTTATTATTGATAATCATTTTTGAATTAGCAATATCCAATATCATAATTTTTTTTGTTGTAATTATTTTATAGGATCTAAAATATTTTTGTGAGATCATGTCTTGATAAAGTGATCCTACAATTCCATTATTTGTTTTAATCGTTGAAATAGCTAAATCTTCCATTTGGTTTGTTTTAATATTTTTTTTTATAGTTTTGATATATTCTATTTTACCAATAAGATTTTGAATTAAATTTATTTCATGAATAAGTTCAAAAATTACACCTCCACCTTTTTTCTTCTCTAAAAAATAATTTTTTGAAAAAGATTGTTTTTTTCTCCATTTCTTGAAATCATATCCAACCTCAAATAAAAAAGAAATTATTTTTTCATTTTTCAAAATTTTTTTAAGATAGGGAATTTTTTCATGTCTTAAGAGCTGATAACCTGAAAAAAATAAAACATTATTTTTAATTATACTTTTTCTTATTTTAGAATAATTAAATTTTTGAAAAAAAATTGGTTTTTCACAATAAATATGTTTTTTATTTTCTATTAATATTTTTAAATACTTGAGGTGTTTGTTTGTGGCATTCGCAATAACTACAAAATCAAAAATTTTTAAGTTCTTTAAATTTTCTATATACTTAATATTTTTAATTTTGTTGATTTTATTTCCACTTTCTGAAAAAATACTTACTTCATACCCAATTTTCTTTAAATTAATTATATGACTTTGAGCAATAGAGCCAGTTCCAATTACTAAAACATTTTTCATTTATTTTTTGTAAATTATACCTATTGAGGCAAAAGGATGTCCGTTGCCATAATATTTCTCAGCATCAAAAATTTCAACGTTACCAATTAAATTGAAAAGTTTATTTTGAGAATTAAAGTCTAAATATGGGTTTTTAAAATTTTTTTTCTTATTTAAGAATTCTAAAATTTCTTTAATTGTGTGTGGGCTTGAGAGCATATATTGGCCTTTATTATCATTATTAAATTTAATTACTTTTTCTTTAAAATGGTCAAGGGCTTTAAAATCCTCTATGAAATAAATTCCATTATTTTTCAAGCTTGGAAAAAAATTTTCAAAATTTTGAAATATCGCTTTTTCCTCATGAAGAGAGTCATCAATAATAAAATCAAACGGTCCATTTTTTCTTATGAAAGAAATAATTTGTTTTTTTTGAAAAATATCTAATTGAAAATATTTTATTCTTTTACTTTTATAAAAAAAGCTCTGCTTATCTTTTATGTCTAAACCATAAATAGTTCCCTTTTTAAAATATTGTTGCCAGCTGGCTATTGAGTGCCCATTAGCAACACCAATTTCTAATATTTTAATTTTATCATCTTTTTTATCTTTGAACTTTTCTTCATAAATTTTTGAGGAATTTAAACCCAAATGAAACTCATCCTCTTTAAGATTTTTTCGATTAATCCAATCATAATAGTTATTGAATTTATTCTTATTTTTATATTTAAACTCATAAATCTTTTTTGAGTCGATTGATCCTTTGTCAGTACCAAATCTTATAAATAAATTATCTAAATTGCCATCATTCTCAAAATTTATTTTATCTAAGTCAATTTTTGATGAATAAAATAAATATCTGAACACTCTGTTAATGGCAGTTTTTAAATTTTCATTTTTAATTGTATGAAATAATCTTTTGATTAAATATTTTGCATTCATTTAATTGTTATTGATTATGTATTAATATCATATAAAACAATCACTAATATATTTAAGTTATTAATCAATTATTTTGTTTATAGTTAATTTGAATTGATTATTTTGTTTAAATTATGAATTTAAAAATTTTAGTTACTGGGTCAGAAGGATTTATAGGTTCTCATATTGTAGAGAAACTAGTTAAAAAAGGCTACAAAGTTAAAGCTTTAGTTTTATATAATTTTAATAATTCTCATGGTTGGCTCGATACGTTAGATAAAAAGACATTAAAAGAAATAGAGATTATTGCTGGAGATATCAGAGATTTAAGTTTCTTATTACAAATTACAAAAAAAATTGATGTTATTTTACATTTAGCAGCTCTTATTTCAATTCCTTATTCTTACAAAGCACCATACAGTAGTTTGGAGAGCAATATACTTGGGTCATTTAACATTCTTGAGTCAGCTAAAATTAATGGTGTTAAAAAAGTTATAATGACTTCTACAAGTGAGGTTTATGGAACTGCGCAACAAGTTCCAATAAATGAAAGGCATCCATTAAATCCTCAATCACCTTATGCAGCGTCAAAAGTAGCTGCTGATAAAATTAGCCTATCATATAATAGATCTTTTGATTTACCAGTCACCATTATCAGACCGTTCAACACTTATGGTCCACGTCAATCTTTAAGGGCAATTATTCCATCTATAATTTCTCAATTAGTCTCAGGGAAAAAAATAATTGATATTGGAGATATATCACCAAAAAGAGATTTTACTTATATAGATGATACGGTTGATGCCTTTCTAATGGCAATTAAATCAAAAAAAATTATTGGTGAAGAAATAAACTTAGGAAACGGTTTTGATATTTCGATTGGTCAAATTATAAATATTTTAAAAGAAGATTTTAAATTTGATTTTAAGATTAAGGTTAATAAAGAAAGATTAAGACCTAAGAAAAGTGAAGTGTATAGATTAATTGCATCTAATATAAAAGCTAAAAAACTTTTGAATTGGAAACCAAAACACAATGGTTTATACGGTTTTAGACAGGGTTTAGAAAAAACTATTAAATGGTATGAAGACTCAAATAATTTAAAGTTTTTTAGAGTAAATGAATATAATATTTAATGAAAAGTCTTGATCTAGATAATAAAATTTTATTAACATTAAAAAAAAATAAGATTAAAAAAAGTTCAATTCATGAACCTTTTTTCTCTAATATCGAAATCAAGAATATCAAAGGATTAATTAAAAAAAATTCACTGGGTTCTTTCGGAAAAGATCTTGAAAATTTTAAAATTAAATTATCTAAATATACAAATAGTAAGTATGTAGTCGTTTTAAATAGCGGAACATCTGCTTTACATTTGGCTTTGAAGACAATTGGTATAAAAAAGAATGATGAAGTTTTAATGCCATCTTTAAATTATATAGCATCCGCTAACACGACTTTGTATTGTGGAGCGGTCCCACATTTTGTTGAAATATCAGGTAAAACTTTAGGTGTTGATCCAAATAAATTAGAATTATATTTAAGTAAAATCACCAAAATTAAAAATAATACTTTAGTAAATAAAATAACAAAAAGAAAAATTAAAGCTTTAATATGTCTACATACTTTTGGACATTCATCAGAAATTTTATCTATTAAAAAAATATGTAAAAAATATAAAATTTATTTAATTGAGGATGCCGCTGAAGCATTAGGAAGTTATTATAAAAATAGACATTTAGGAACTTTTGGTGAAATTGGCATATTAAGCTTTAACGTAAATAAGATTGTAACAACTATTGGTGGTGGTGCAGTGCTAACTTCCTCAAAAAAAATTGCTGATAAAATATTCAAGCTATCAAATATTTCGAAAAAACCTCATCCTTATAAATTTGTTTATGATGATTTAGGGTATAATTATAAAACAACAAATTTAAATTGCACTATTGGCTTAGCTCAACTGAGCAAAATTAATCAATTTTTAAGAAGAAAAAGAAAATTATATTTTAAATATAAAAAAATGTTTTCTAAATTCGACTCACTAGAAATATTTTCTGAACCAAAATTTTCAAGGAGTAATTATTGGCTTCAAACAATGATTTTAAAAAGACCTAGTTTAAAATTGCTGAATAAAATTTTAAAAACTCTAAATGAAAATGGTTATGGTGCCAGACCCGTATGGCAGTTGTTGCATAATGTTAATTATTTGAAGAAATATCCCAAAACAAATCTAAAAGTTACTGAAAATTTTTCAAAAAGAATTATTAATTTACCTAGTAGCTCTTTTTTATAGATGAAAAAAAAAATTATTTTGATTGGATCTGGTGGTCATGCTGTATCTACTATAAATTTGATTGAGTCAAATAAACAATTTAAAATTGTTGGGATAGTAAATCAAAATAGAAAAATAAAGAATTTGATGAATTATCCAGTGATTGGGACTGATAAAGACTTAAAAAGAATTATTAGATCTTACACAAAAAACTGTTGTATTGGAATCGGTCAAATCAAAGATTATAAAATAAGAACTTCTGTGTTTAATAAATTAAAAAGAATAGGTTTTAAACTTCCGACAATCGTATCAAAAAATTCTGATATAAACAAATCTACAAAAATTGGAGAAGGAACAGTGATTTTTCACAATTGCATTATCAATTCTAATGTATTTATAGGAAAGAATTGCATTATAAATAATGGTGTAATAATTGAACATGATTCTATAATTGGAGATAATTGTCACATTTCAACTGGTGCAATTATAAATGGCTCAGTAAAAATTGGAAAAAATTCATTTATAGGTAGTGGGGCAATTGTTAAAAATAATACTCAAATTGGTAATAATGTTGTCATTGGTATGGGCAAGAGGATAAAAAAAAGTATTAAATCAAACTCTACAATTAAGTGAAAAAAATATTTGTAATAGCTGAAGCAGGAGTTAATCATAACGGTAACTTAATTTTGGCAAAGAAACTAATCGACCTGGCAGCTATCGCTAAAGCCGACTATATAAAATTTCAGCTATATGATACTGAAAGTCTCGTGAGAGATAACGCTTCACTTGCTCCTTATCAAAAAAAAAATACAAAATTTAATTATTCTCAAAAAACTTTGTTAAAAAAATATGAATTAAGTTTTGAGGATATTAAAAAATTGTTGATTTACTCAAAAAAAAAAAAAATAAAATTTTTATGCACTCCTTTCGACGTAACTAGTATAAAAAATTTAAAAAAATTAAAATTAAACATTTTTAAAATAGCGTCACCTGATTTAGATAATTTTCCACTTTTATACAATCTAAGAAATGGTGTAAAAAAAATCTTCCTATCAACAGGCATGAGTTCGATCTCAGATATATCGAAAACAATAAAATTTTTAGAAAAAATAAATGTTAGAAAAAGTAAACTTATCTTATTACACTGTGTGAGCGATTACCCTGCCAAAAAAAATGATCTTAATCTAATGGCAATTAAACTTATTAAAGAGAGGTTTAAAGTAAAAGTTGGCTTTTCAGATCATTCAAATGGAAGTCTAGCATCCGTTGTAGCAACCACTCTTGGAGCAGAAGTAATTGAAAAACATATCACTCTAAATAAAAAATTGCCTGGGCCAGATCATTCATCAAGTATGAATCAAAAAGAATTTGAAAATTTTGTAAGATTAATTAGAGATACGCAAATTGTTTTAGGTAAAAGATCAAAAAAAATTACTCCAAACGAAAAGAAGAATTTTAAAATGGTTAAAAGGTCTGTTTTTTTTAATAATGATGTCAAAAAGGGATCAAGATATAAGATAAGTGACTTTATTTGTTTAAGACCCAGAAAAAAATTAAAATCAATAAATTGGAAAAAAGTACTAAATAAAACTGCAAAAAAAAACTATAAAAAAGGTGAATTCGTAAATATTTAAAAAAATTATCCATGAAAAAGATTTTAATTTTTACCAGTACTAGAGCTGACTACGGTTTATTTCATAGATTGATAAAAAGATTAAAAAAAAAATATATAACGAAATTAGTTGTGTCTGGTTCTCATTTTTCAAAAAAATATGGAGAGACAGTTAAAGAAATTAATAATGATAATATAAAAATTTTTAAAAAAATTAAATGGAATAAATTTGATGATAATAATTTAAATATTATAAATAACTTTTCAGAAACATTAAAAAAATTTTCACTCATTCTTAAAGATTATAAATTTGATTTAATTATTTTGTTAGGAGACAGATACGAAACACTATCGATAGCAATAACTGCTCATTTATTTCGGATACCAATTGCACATATTCATGGTGGAGAATTAACATCAGGTTCAATAGATGATGCAATGAGACATTCAATTACAAAATTATCTAATTTACATTTTGTTTCACATAAAGAATATAAAAAAAGAGTTGCTCAACTTGGTGAAAATCCAAAAAATATTTTTGTTGTAGGTTCTTTAGGTGCTGAAAATATTCAATATATAAATTATTTATCCAAAAAAAACTTAGAGAAACAGTTAAACTTTAGATTTCTTGAAAAAAACATATTGATCAATTTTCACCCTGAAACATTAAATTTGAAAAGTGAAAAAAAACAAATTGAAGAAATTTTAGAAAGTTTAAAAAAATTTAAAGATATTAATAAAATATTTACAATGCCTGGAATTGATAAAGGTAGTAATTACATATCAAATGAAATAAATAAATTTGTAAAAAAAAATAAAAACTCTTACTTATTCAAATCCCTAGGATATAAAAAATATTTTTCATTAATTAAAAATGTTGATTTTATGCTAGGAAATTCATCTAGTGGAATACTTGAAATGCCCTCATTTAAAAAAATTACAATAAATTTGGGTGACAGACAGCATGGAAGATTACAAGCAGAATCTATTATTAATTTAGATATATCTTCAAAAAAAATAACTCAAACTATAAAAAATTTTTATAAAGGAAAATATAACCTGAGATTAAAGAGAACAAAAAATATTTATTCAATTAAAAACACAAGTGGTAAAATACTTCAAATTTTAGATAAAGTGAATTTTAAAAATTTGAGTTACAAAAAATTTCATGATTTAAAAAGATGATACTTAAAACCCATCTATCAAATTATCAAATATCGCAAGATTCAACTTTTTATCAATTAATCAAAACAATAAATAAAAATGGAAAAGGATTTGCAGTGGTAATTGATCATAAAAAAAGAGTAAGAGGTATATTCACAGATGGAAATATTAGAAGACTGTTGTTAAAAAAAATTGATCTAAACGAAAAAATTTCTAAATATTGTAAAAAGGAATTTAATTATATTTCATACAATAAAATTATTAAAAAGAACAAATTTTATAAATATTCAAATCAAATTCCAATAATTGGAAAAAATAAGATTTTAAAAGGATTGATAATTAAACAATCAAACAAAAACTACAAGGAAAACACAGTCTTCATTTTAGCTGGTGGGAAAGGCCTAAGAATGGGAAAAGTCTCTAAGAAAACTCCAAAACCTATGTTAAGGATAAATAATGAACCTATCCTGGAAAAAATTATTCAATCTTTTAAAAAATCAGGATTTAAAAACTTTATTATTTCAACAAAACATCTATCTGATAAGATTGTTAAGCATTTTGGAGACGGCTCGTTATTTGATATTACAGTTGATTACACTAAAGAAAAAAAATATTTGGGTACAGCAGGGTCATTAAGTCTTATTAAAACTGCAAATATTAGGGAAAATATTATTGTAACTAATGGAGATTTATATGGCAATCTTGATTATTCAAACATGATGAAAATTCACAAAAAAAAAAAAAATGACCTCACAATTTGTGCAAGATTACATATGGTTGATATTCCATATGGTGTTATAAACTTTGATAATAAGAATCTGTTAAATGAAAAACCAAAGCTAAGTTATCTCATTAATGCTGGAATTTATATTTTAAAGAAAAAAATAATAAAATTAGTAAAAAAAAATAAATTTTTAGATATGAATGATTTGATTAATTTAGCGAAGAACAAAAAATATAAAGTAGGTATTTATTCTTTATATGAACCAGTTTATGATATTGGAAACCTAAAAAAATATAAAATTATTAAAAAATTATTAAGAAATAAATAAAATTAAATTTTCTTTCAGGTAAAGTTATTTTAACTTCTAAAAGGTTTTTTCATTTTTTTAAAAACTATGGATCTTAATATTGGATGCATCACATAATATGGTAAATATTTTTTATGTGGATTTTTTTTTCTTCTTAACTTTTTAATATTTTTTAAAGCATATACTAAATTCTTAGCTCTAATTTCATCATCATATTTATTGTCTATATTAGTAATTTTTTTTGGTAATGGATACTCTTTATAAAAAAGTATAACACCATTATCTATTTTTTGATTGAGTATTAATGTTGAACAAAATATTTTTTTATTTTGTAAAATTGAATAATATATAGTCGTGCTTCCTTTAAATTTAGGAAGCTTTCCTGAGTGACAATGGATTAAATTTTTCTCATTTAAAATTTTATTATGTTTTATCACTATACCGCTATAACCTGAATATATAATATTTTTTACTTTTTTCTTTTTTAAGAATTTGTAGACGTCCTCATTGATATCAAAAGTATTAAAAATGTTTATTTTTTTTTTTGGAAAGAAAAATTTTTTTAATCTCAAATTTCGAGCTATAAAATTTTTAACATTTTTGTTAAGATAAATTATATCCTCTGGTATTAAATTATTTTTTTTAAGATATTTTAAGTAAAGATAAGACCTAGGATTGTTGCTAATAATTATCGAAAATTTATTTTTCATTTAAGATCTTATTTAAAAGTTGCTTTTCAATTATCATTAATTTTTGTAACTTTTTTGGGTCACAAGAATTTTTACTCTTGTTATTAAGTAAAACTTTATCAAGAATTTTCAAAATACAATTTGCTTTTTGATACAAATTAAGACTTTTGAAATTGCTTACCAACAAGCCAAGTATTATATAAGTAGATAAACTAGTCTCAATATTTGATTTTTTTTTAAAAACTTTGTCATAGGAAATTTTTAAAGATAAGTTAATTTCAAATTTTTGGTAAAAAATTAGAACTTTTTTTTCATTTGTTTTATTAACATTTGAATTATATATTTGACTAATTGTTTTATAGGTACTGTCTTTTGATTTAAGTTTATCCATTTGAAATCGAGACTTGCTTAATTTTTCAAATTCTTGATGCCTTTGCTGACAAAAATAATTATAAAAATTTTTATTAAAAATTGTAGAATTTCTATAATTTTTCTTAATAGATGCTTTAATCAATGAATTATAATTATTCATAAATTTTTTTTTTAATTAATTTAACATTTTTTAGAAATTTTATCGTGAAATCATTTTTAATTACCAAATCAGATTTATAAGGAACTGGAAATTTTATATCTTCGCCAACTATATTTTTTTTTTCACTATAAATTTTTTTATTATTTCTTGTCTTTAAGATATTCAAATTAACATCAATGTAGATCTGTATATATTTTGAAAAAATTTTACGATTTTGTTTTTGGTGGTCTTTAAAAATCGACAAAATAGAGCAAATTACTATATATCCCATTTTATCGAATTTTTTGCAATGATTTTGGATTCTTTTAGAATTTTTTTTTCTGTCGGAAAAAGAGAAACCTAAATCTTTAGAAAATTTTTTTCTAAATTTAT
>MDTB01005756.1_pt1 | contig 14486 bp, 14 predicted proteins | sample 811161 | NCBI WGS metagenome assembly MDTB01 (sample SAMN05326650, study PRJNA326480) | marine metagenome | isolation source: seawater | place: Mediterranean Sea | collected 2009
AAAAAATAAAAACTTTTGGATATATGCTGCAAACCCAAAAAAAATTATAATACCCGATAATCAACATCCAATAGTTCAATCTTATGTTGATATATTTTTGAACGGTTGTTTTCAGATTCAAGATAAATTTAAGATCAATAATTTTGCGATATTATGTGTAGATACCACATACGGTTGGTCTAAAAATTGGGTTAATGACAGGATAAACCCTAGAAGGCCTTTTTTGGTTCCAAATTTTTATAGAATTGACACGTTACTAGGTAAAAAATTTAATTTTTATTTTGAAAATAAGTATGAGTAAAAAAAGCATCAAGAAAGCTAAAATTCTATCTGATGATGGTATTTATTTAGAGGTTGAAATAAATAAATTTTATAAGCATCTTTTAAAATACCATTCAAGTGAAACATCAATTCATGAGGAAAAAGGACATTTTTTCACCGTAAATAATAATTTTATAAAAGAGATTAAAAGGCTTGTTGAAAAGTAATTCATCATATATATTCAGAATGTCGATTTGATACAGCTTGCGGACTAAGTAACAGCTAAAGCGGAACTTCCCAAAAGCTTAGGTAATTCATTTCGGACAGAAAAATGATAATTAACTAAGGAGTAAAAAATGACAACAAATAGTCAAAACCCAGAGACCATTGGTCTTCATGGTGGTACGTTTAGGAGAGACGAAAGTCAAACTTCTGTTGCAGTACCAATACATCAAACCACTTCATATCAGTTTAATTCTGCTGAACATGCAGGAAATTTATTTGGATTGAAGGAGTTTGGAAATATCTACACCAGAATTATGAACCCAACTACTAATGTATTAGAGGAAAGAGTGGCTGCATTAGAAGGCGGAGTTGCAGGCTTGTGTGTAAGTTCAGGTCAAGCAGCATCAGCGTTTACAGTTCAAAATCTTTGTAATGCTGGAGATAATATAGTGGCATCAACCGATCTTTACGGAGGAACTGTAAACTTATTCAATAATACCTTAAAACAAATGGGCATTGAGGTGCGTTATGCTGATCCAGTTGATCCAAAAAATTTTGAGAAGGTAAGTGACGATAAAACTAGAGCATATTATGCTGAAACTTTACCTAATCCTTCTTTAAGAGTTTTTCCTATTAGTGAAGTTGCTGAAATTGGAAAAAGTAAAGCGATACCACTAATAATGGATAATACTGCGTGTCCTGTGATCTGTAAACCAATAGAACACGGTGCAACAATTGTTATGCATTCATTAACAAAATTTATTGGTGGTCATGGTACCAGTATTGGTGGAATAATCGTTGACTCTGGAAAATTTGATTGGTCAAAAAATAAAAAAAGGCATCCAAATATTTGGGAACCAGATCCATCATATCATGGTGCTGTATGGGGTGATGCTGTTCCTCAGCTTACAGGAGCAAATATTCCTTACATAATTAGAGCAAGGGTAGTTTTGCTTCGTGATCTTGGATCAGCAATTAGTCCTTTCAATGCATTTCAAATTATTCAAGGACTTGAGACTGTTACATTAAGAATGAAACAACATTGTTCAAATGCTGAAAAGGTTAAAGACTTTTTATCGAAACACGATAAGGTTCAAAAAGTTATTTATTCAACATTGCATAAAGGTGAAGTTGGACAAAGAGCAAAAAAATATTTTAACGGCGGCAACGGTGCGCTCATCGGTTTTGAATTAAAGGGAGGTCTTGAAGCAGGTAAAAAGTTTATTGATAATTTAAAGATGCTTTATCATGTAGCAAATATAGGTGACGCAAGATCATTAGCAATACATCCTGCAAGCACGACTCATTCTCAGCTATCAGAAAAAGATCAAATAGCTGCCGGGGTAACACCAGGGTATGTGAGGCTATCAATTGGAATTGAACATCCAGATGATATTATTGCAGATATAGACCAAGCATTAAGTGCATAACTTTTAAAACAAGCCACAATTATTTTGTGGCTTGTTAAAATATTTATGAATACAGAAAATTTAGCAGTTGTTATTGGCGGTACAGGCTCAATTGGAGGAGCAATTTCTGAACAAATTAAAAGTTTAGGTTTCAAAGAAATTATTAAAATTGGCAGAAAAACTAATCCATCAATTGACTTTAATGATGAGCAAACAATTAAAAATGCGGCTGAATTTATAAAAAATAAAAAAAAAGCTATTTCAATTTTATTTGATGCTACTGGAATTTTACATGATGAAGAAAATAATCAAATGCCAGAAAAGACTTTAAAAAATATTAACTTAAAATTTGCACAGAAAAATTTTTTAATCAATGCAATTGGTCCGTCTTTATTGATTAAACACTTTGCTCCGTTATTAGATAGTGAGCAGAAATCTGTGTTTGTTACATTGTCCGCAAAAGTTGGTTCAATATCAGATAATGGATTTGGCGGATGGTACTCTTATAGAGCTTCAAAGGCAGCTCTTAATCAATTAATAAAAACAGCCTCAATTGAAATGAAAATTAAAAATAAAAATTCGATCTTTATAGCTCTTCATCCAGGTACAGTTAAATCTAAATTATCAAAACCTTTTCAGAAGAGTAACCTTAAAATACAGGCACCCGAAGAATCTGCTGCTCATTTAATTAAAATCATAAAAGAATTAAAGACATCAGAAACTGGAAAATTTTTTAATTGGGACGGTACGGAGCTACCGTGGTGAACTACTTAAAATAATTTTTTATATTTTTTACCAGAAATATAACCTTCTAATCTTGAATATTCTTTACATTTGCAACCTGCTAATTTTGCAAGTATTTGATTAGCTTGCTCTATTCTACCAGTATTGACGTATAGTTCTCCTAAATATTCTAAAGCTCCTTTATGTTTAGGGTCTATATCTAAAGCAATTTTGTATTGTTTTTCAGATTTTTCAAAGTTGTTATTTTTTCTTAAACTAAATGCATATAAGTTTATAATATCGGGATCATTTTGAAACTTCTTTGTAGAAAGTATTTCTTCTAATTTTTTTATAGCTTCATTATAGTTTTCTTTTTTAATTAATTTTTTTACTTTTGAGTAATTTTTTGGTTTTACAACTGTGTCATCACTATCACTGCCTGCGGCAAATACCATATTTGTTAGACTAAATAGTAATAAAAATGTTAAAAGTGTTTTCATTGATCGTTGCTATATATATAAATAAATAAATTATGGAAAGTATTTATAAATCAGATGTTGTTATTGTTGGGTCCGGAATATCTGGACTTACTGTCGCAATATCTTTGTATCCAAGGAAAGTAACTCTTGTTACTAAGCGTAAACTTGGAGAGATGTCCTCAAGTGCTTGGGCTCAAGGTGGAATAGCCGCGGCTGTAAGTGAGGAGGATTCGCCACAAAAACATTTTGAAGATACAATTAAAGTAAGTGCTGGATTGAGTGATGAAAATTCGGTTAAAGAAATAACTGAAAAAGCTGTAAGTGTAGTTAATTTTTTAGAGAAAATAGGAGTTATATTTGACAAGGAAAAAGGAGAATTATCTTTATCAAAAGAAGCAGCCCATTCTCAGAGAAGAGTTTTAAAAGTTAACGGTGATCAATCAGGTAAATTTATTGTCGAAAAATTAATTAATTATGCAAGAAAACTTGGTCATATTACATTTGTTGAGAATGTTTCAGTCGATCATATTACAAAAAATAATAATAACGAGTGTACTGGAGTGATCGGTCATATTCATCAAGATCAAATAGTAGATAATATAGTTTTTTTTCAAGCTCCAAATGTCATTTTAGCTACAGGCGGCATTGGAAGTATTTATGCATACACTACAAATCCGAGAGATGTTTATGGAGAGGGTATATCATTAGCAGCCACAGCAGGTGCTGATCTTGTAGATTTAGAATTTGTGCAATTCCATCCAACAGCACTTGATATAGGCGTAGATCCAAATCCACTGCTTACAGAGGCAATTAGAGGTGAGGGTGCAACTTTAGTAGATGAAAACAATAATAGGTTTATGGAAAAAATTCACACCTTATCTGACCTAGCTCCAAGAGACATTGTTTCTAGAGCAATACATGATCTTAAAATGCAGGGTCATTCCACATTTTTAGATTGTAGAAAATTTAATTCAAATACATTTAAAAAATTATTTCCAACAGCTGATAAATATTTAAAAAATGCAAATATTAATGTTGAAAAAGAATTAATACCCATAATACCTGCTGCTCATTATCATATGGGGGGAACTAAAGTGAATATGGACGGAATGACATCTATTAATGGATTGTGGGCGTGTGGCGAAACAAGTTCAACTGGAGCACACGGGGCGAATCGATTAGCTAGCAATTCTCTTTTGGAAGCTTTCGTTTATGCCATTCGAATAGCAAGAAAGATTAATTCATTACCTATTAAAAACTATGCTATCAGATCAATAAACATTAAAAATTACTTACCAAAAGAAAAAACTATAAGTAAAGTAAGAGCTAAAAAATATATTTGGCAATTAAGATCCGCAATGAATAAATTTGTAGGTGTTGAAAGATCAGATAAGACTTTAAATAATGCTTTTGTTGAATTTGATAAAATTGAAAGAGAAGCTAAAAACTTATCTGCAAAGTTAAAAGATATGCTGTTAGTTTCAAGATTAATAACATTTGCTGCTAAACTGAGAAGAGAAAGTAGAGGGACGCATTATAGAACTGACTTTCCAAAAATGAATAAAAACTATAATCAAAGAAAAGTCATTAATATAAATGACCTAAATAGTTTTTTAAGTGAAAAAGAATACGACAAGAAAGTTGTAAATGAATAGAATTGTTTATTTGAATGGTCATTTTAGTGATGAAAAAGATGCTAAGATTTCAATTTTTGATAGGTCGTTTCTTTTCAGTGATTCTGTATATGAGGTGACAACAGTACTTGATGGAAAAATGATAGATTTTGATAATCACATGAAAAGACTGGATAGATCAATGTCTGAATTAAAATTTCCAAAAATGTTAAATCATGACTCTATAAAAAAATTTCATAAAGATTTAATTGTAAAAAATGAATTAAAAGAGGGTATTATATACCTGCATGTCAGCAGAGGTGTCGCAGATAGAAGCTTTAATTTTCCTCCAAAAAATATTGATTTAACTGTAGTTGCATTTACACAAGAAAAAAAACTTTTGAAAAACGATGAAGTTGCTAATGGTATTCGAATTATGACAGTAGAAGATAAAAGATGGAAAAGATGCGATATTAAAACAACTCAATTGTTATATCCATCTTTTGCTAAAGCACAGGCATCCGAAAAAGGATTTGATGATGCTTGGATGTTGCGTGATGGGTATATATCTGAGGGAACCTCAAATAATGCATGGATCATAAAGTCAGGAAATATATTAACAAGAGAAGCGGATGAATTAATTTTGAATGGTATTACAAGGCAATCAGTTATCAATTGTGCAAAATTACTTGGTTATAAAATTAGTTATAAGGGTTTTACATTAGATGATGCTGTAACAGCTGATGAAGCCTTTATTACTAGCGCTACAACCTTTGTTACACCTGTAGTAAATATTAACGGAAAGCAAATTAAAGATGGAAAACCTGGTAAATTTACAGGTCAATTAAGAGAAGAATATATCAAAAACTCTTTAAAAACTGCAATTTAAGTTAATAAATAATTGTTAATAATTTTTTTTTATCTGGTCTTCAATCGCGAATATTTATAGGAGTTAAAATGTGTGCTTTAATTTGCTCATTTCTGTCCCCTGTTAGTTAAATTAAAGCACACCAAAATTATCTGTTTAATAAAATTATTATAACGCCACTTACAAATACTAAGATTCCAAATAATTCTATTTTATTTGTTTTTTCTTTAAAAAAATATTTCGAGGAAAAATAACTAAATAATAGCTCAATCTGACCAATAGCTCTTACCATAGATCCTTGAATCAAAGTAAATGCATAAAACCATGATAAAGTAGCAAAAAAACCACATAAACCTGCTGATAAACATTGAAATTTATTTTGTGATAATTTTTTGAATTGTTTCTTTTCAAATATCACCAAATAGACTGTTAAGATAAGAGATTGAATACAAAGTCCAAAAAACAATGTGATTAACGCTTTATCAAAATTTGATTGTATATTATCTAAACTTAGTGCAGCGCCCCTAAAAAGAACTACACTTAAACCTAGTAAGAAACCACTTAAAAGACCAACCAATGTAGTTTTTGAGGTTAGTCCTTTAAAAAACAATTTCACATCCTTTACACTAAAAATAATTATTCCAATTGTAGAGATTAAAATACCCATAACAACAATAGGACTCAATTTATCTCCTAATATTAAAAACTCTAACAAAACAATTTGAATTACTTCAGTTTTGCTTAATGATGTGCCAATTACAAAATTTGAAAATTGAAATAAATAAAGTAAAAAAAAAGTAAATATGATTTGCGTTACAGATGCCAAAACAGCAAAAATCATAAATTTATCATTTTCTAAAAATGATTTTATTAAGTCAAAATCACTAAAAAAATAAAAAAATAAAATTGCTGCAAATGGTAAAGCAAATATAAATCTTACATATGTTGATGCTACTGTGGATATGCTCTTATTTAAATTTTTTTGTAAGGAAAACCTTAGGTTTTGAAAAAAGGCTGCTATGATGGTTGCTTCTATCCAGTTCATTTATTTTATATTTTAATAAACTAATGTAATATATAAATTTACTAAATTTTACTATGATTAAAAATATTAATAAAAATTCTGATATTCCAAAAAAAATATCAATTTGTGAAAAATGTGGAAATACTTGCGAAGAGGTTGAGAGTAACTTTATATTATATGGATTCAAACTATGTAGATCTTGCAAACTAGCTGAGACTATATTTCCTATTTTTTAAATTTTTCCTCTTCTTATATGAAAAAAAGATAATATCAAAAATAAAAGAATAGATATCGGATAAACTATTTCCTTTTTAGGGCGATTTAAATTTTCAATTTTAATTTCATTAATAATATCTCCAGTTTCAATACCCATTTTTTTTGCCGCACCATTCCATGTTAAAGTGTCTATAACCATTTTGCTATTTTTACTCGCTAAATTTATTCCAATATCTTTAAGAGAATAATTTTTATCATAGTCATCTTTTTTAAACTCAAAAAGTTTATATCTTGGTCCATAGGCTGTCTCTCTTGTTATTTTAATTTGTAAATCTTTTTCTTTTTGAATATTTAAGCTGTTTAAATTTTCTATAGATAATCTTTGATAGTCGTACTTAGGATAAAATTTATCCATGATATAATCTGGCCGAAATAAACTCATTGAGATTACCAAAAATAATATAACTTCATACCATTTAAGTTTTTTTATAAACCATCCTTGACTTGCTGCAGTAAAAATTAATATTGCTATCAAAGATGTTGTCATTACGATTAATGCATGAAACCAACTCTCTATACCTATTAAGAGAAGTTCGTTATTAAATATAAAAACAATAGGTAAAATTCCAGTTCTTAAACTATACCAAAAGGCCTGTATTCCTGTTTTGATTGGATCAGCTTTTGAAATTGCTGACGCCGCATACGATGCTAAGCCAACAGGCGGAGTAACATCGGCCATTAACCCGTAATAAAAAACAAACAAATGAATTGCTATCAGAGGAAAAATATAGCCAGATGCATTACCAACTTCCACGACAACGTTTGCCATTAGAGCGGCTACAACAAGGTAATTTGCCGTTGTGGGAAGTCCCATACCTAAAATGATACAAAGAAAGGCTGTTAGACCTAACAAATAAATAATATTTCCACCTGAAATCGCTTCGACTATTATAATTAAATTATTACTTAAGCCTGTTGAAGAAACAGCACCGACAATTATCCCAGCAGTTGCAATTGCAACAGCAAGACTTATCATATTTGTTGCCCCTTTTTCAAAACCTGCCAGTATTTGATTTAAACCCGATTTAATAGAGTTAAAAAAATTTAAATTATTTTTGTCTCTATCAAGAATTTGTTTAAAAATAATAATAAGCAATAAAGAAATTATTGAATAAAAAACCGAGGATGCAGCGGTCCATCTCTGAAATAATAATAAATAAATTAAAATAAATATAGGTATTAAAAAATGTATCCCACCAAAAAAAGTTTTTTTCAAATTTGGAACTTCATTTTCAGGAAGTCCCTTAATATTTAATTTTAAAGACTCTAAATGTGATATGTAAAATAAAGCAATGTAAGATATTACTGCTGGTAAAAAGGCGTGCGTGACGACAGTAAAATATGGAATTCCCAAAAGCTCAGCCATCACGAAAGCAGCAGCACCCATTATAGGAGGCATAATCTGACCGTTCACTGAAGCAGCAACCTCTACTGCACCGGCTTTAATTGCTGGCAAACCTGTTTTCTTCATAATTGGTATTGTAAAAGTTCCAGTTGTAACTGTATTTGCAACTGAGGACCCAGAAATCATACCCGTTAACCCTGATGCTAATATAGCAGCCTTAGCAGGACCTCCTCTCATTCGTCCCACTAATGCGAAAGCTAAGTTTAAAAAATATTTTCCTCCGCCTGCAGTATCCAAAATTGCTCCAAAAAGAACGAATAAAAATATAAAACTAACAGATACACTTATTGGTATCCCAAATATAGCCTCGCCACCTAACCAGTGATAACCAACTAGCCTTTTTAAAGACAGACCAGCATGAGAAATTAATTCTGGCATTTGTCTTCCAAAATATGAAAATAGTAAAAAAATTATTGCAATGATTACTAATGGCAATCCAATTGCTCTTCTAGTAGCTTCTAATAATAAGAGAATACCAATTCCCCCAATGATTAATTCATATTGAATGTTAAAGCCAAAAATTTTTAATTCTGCTAAAATACCTTGTCTATTTACTAATCCCTCATAATCAAAAACTAAATATAACGTTACTACTATTGATAGAAATACAAAAATGAAATCTTTTATACTGATACTACTATTTACCAATTTTTTTTTCGAAGGATATATTAAGAAACACAATGTTAAACCAAAGCATAAATGAATAGCCCTTGCAGGTACGTCTATAAACTGACCAAAATTAAATATAAAAGGGAACGGACTAGCATACCATAATTGAAACAACGTCCATGATATGGCAACAATACCTACTAACTTTAAGTTCCAGCCTGATAAATATCTTTTGGAACTACTTTCTTCTTCGAAGTTTTTTAAATCTTGATTTTCTGTTGATGAATTATCACTCATAGAAACAAAAAAAAGGCCCAGATTTACTGGGCCTTTTTTATGAATGACTTACATTAAGCCTTTTTCTTTATAATATTTTACTGCTCCAGGATGTAATGGCGCAGACAAACCATCTTTGATCATTTTTTTTGGATCAAGATTTGCAAAAGCAGGATGTTGTTTTTTGAAATCGTCTAAGTTTTCAAAAACTGCTCTTACTACGTTGTAAACCATTTCATCTGAAACTTTTGCACTAGTTACGACTGATGCCATAACTCCAAAAGTAGTTACATTTTTTTTAGAAGTTTTGTAAGTACCCTTTGGAATAGTTGCAAATGCGTAGAATGGATTATTAGCTACTAATTTATTAACTTCAGGAGTCTGAAGATCAATTATGTAAGCCCCACATCCATCTGTAGCTTGAGCTACGCCAGCATTTGGCACACCTACAGTATATCCATAAGCATCGATTTTTTTATCGCAAAGTGCTCCAGATTGTTCAGAAGAGGTAAGTTCAGATGTAGCACCAAAGTAACTTTTGTTTACTCCATGAGACTCCATTAAAACTTCAAATGTTCCTCTTTGACCCGATCCAGGGTTTCCGATATTAACTTTTTTTCCTTTTAATGATTTCCAGTCTTTTACTTTTGACCCTTTTCTAGCAATAATTTGAAAAGGTTCCGGATGAGCAGAAAAAACTGCTCTTAAATCTTTAAAAGGTTTGACTTTTTCTGGCTTACTTGCGTTATACGCATGATATTGCCAGTCTGATTGAGCAACTCCAAATTGGAATTCTCCTTGTTGTATCTGACCAATATTGTAAGTAGATCCACCTGTTGATGGAGCGGAACAACGATAAGCTTTATCGCCACCTTTTTTTCTACCGTGATCAGAAGATTGAAGCTTTGCAACCATTTTGCAAATCGCGTTACCAACTTGGAAATAAACGCCAGTTGGTCCACCAGTACCTATAGTAAAAAATTCAGCTGACTTAGCAGCAAAATTTAGAGGTAAACTGAATGCAAAAAGTATTAAAGCACTAGATAATGAAGATATTATTTTTTTCATTAATCCCCCTTTGTTTTTTAAATAGAAAAAGTACTATATTATACAATTCTTGACTAATACTATTTTAACTTAAATTTATAGTTATTTGGACATTTTATTTGACCAGTTAATAATTTTATCAATACCTTCTATAATCTTTGGTGCAAATTTCTTCAAATGCTCATCATTAATGTTTACATCTTTGCTTACTGAATTTAAAAATTTTTTTCCATCAAAATCTACGTAACTAAGCCTAAACACTAATTTATCTTTTGGAAATCCAAAGTCAGATCCTGGAAGCACTGCAACACCTGTATCTTTTAATAATTGATTACACATATCTACCGAGCCTTTAAATCTGTTTTTTAATAATTCTGAAAAATCTGGCATTATATAAAATCCTCCATCTGGCATGATAACTTTAATTTTATTGGTATTAAATTTTTTATAAGCTTCTAATGCAATTTTTTTCAAAATATTTTTTGATTTAGAGAGATAATCATCTTGATTACTATTGTAAGCTTTAATTGCAGCATATTGTATCGGTGCCGATACAGCACTAAATGTTTCAGTAGCTAAATTTGAAATTGTTGTATTCAATTTTTTAAATTGATTAGGTATTGCAAAAAATCCAAGTCTCCAACCTCCTGCACCACACCATTTACTTAATCCATTACTTACAATTGTTCCTTCAGGATAAAAGTGGGAGATAGATGAATAATTATCTTGAAAATTTAAATCACTGTAAATTTCGTCAGCCAAAACTATAAAATTATATTTTTTGAGCCAACTTGATAGTTCTTCTATTTTTTTTGGATTTGTGCCAGATGGATTATTAGGGTAATTCATAATAATTAATTTTTTTTTATTACCTATTTTGTCTGAAATTTCTTTTAGTTTATTTTCTGTTAAGTGCCATTTATCATCAAAATTTGTTTCAAGAAAGTGAACATTATTTTTATTTATTATTGCTTGTGGGAAATATGAAACCCAACTTGGAATAGGTAAAATGATTTCTCCATCAAAAGCTATTTGAAGTAAAAACATTAATTCTTTTGTTCCAGGTCCAATAATAATGTCATTTTGGTCAAACGAATATTTTTTACTTTTAAGATTTTTTGCAATTGCTATTCGCAACTCCAATAAACCCTTTGATGGCAAATACTCTTTCTTACTAGCATTATAAGCAAGCTCCTCAACTATGTCTGGTGGTATAGGAAATGGTGATTGTCCGAAACCAAACTTATAAACCTTAGAACCTTTGCTTTCCAGTTCTTTTGTTTGTTCATTAATGGCTAACGTTGATGAAGGCTGTAAATTTAAGAGGTGGTTTTTTATATCCATCAATATATTTATAATATTTATTTAAATTACACTAAAAACTAAATTAAATAACTAAAAATTAATTACCTTAAATATAGACAATTGGCAGATATTTATTAATTGTGATATTTAATTGAACTATGCGCCCGTAGATCAACTGGATAGATCGTTTGGCTACGGACCAAAAGGTTGGGAGTTCGAATCTTCCCGGGCGCGCCAAAAAATATCTTTAACAAACTTTGTTATAAGATAAGGTATTTATATGAGTTTAAAAAGATCATCTAGTTTAATATTTTTTACGTTTATAATTTTAATTTTATCTAATTCAAATTCTATCTCTTTAGAGAAAAAAATATTTAATTTTGACGATGGAAATCTAAAAAAATTTAAAAAACACAGCATCAAAGGCGAAACAAACTATGAAATTATTAAAGAAAATAATAATGCTTATTTAAAGGCTAAAGCCAATGGAACTGCTTCAGGACTTGGAGTTGAGAAAAAGATAGATTTAAACGAAACACCTTTTTTAAATATAAGTTGGAAGTTAGAAAAAGGCTTAATTGGTATAAACGAAAAATCAAAAAAAGGACATGACTTTGCCCTCAGGGTTTTTGTTATAAAGTCGACAGGCAAGTTACCGTGGAAAAAAAAAGTAATAAACTATGTTTTTTCTAGCAATGAAATTAAGCAAAGTTCTTGGACAAGCCCTTATACAAAGCAGTCTGTTGACTATGTTTTATCAAGTTTGAAGGATGACAAGCAAAATAAATGGATTAGCGTTAAAACAAATGTAAAAGAGGATTTTCAAACTATTCACAAACTAAATGTTAATAAGATTGACGGTATTGCAATAATGACTGACACTGATAATAGTAAACAAGAAGCAATTGGATACTATAAAGATATATATTTTTCGTCAAAATAATAAAATTTAAAATATGAAGTTTTCAGCCGTCATACCCATCAAAGATTATAATATAAAATTTTTTGAAGATTTAAAAAATAAAATTCCTGAAATAGAGATAATTTGTGTAACCGAAAATGACTTTAGTAGCGCTGAGCAGCTGAGTAATCATACTCAAAAAATTATTAAGATAGATCAAATGTCAAAAAGGAATGCTTTTAATGCTGGCGTTGAAGAAGCTCAAAACCAAAATATAATATTTCTAAACGAAAACGATGATATTAATAAAATACATTTTGAACTTTTAAGTAAAATCAAAAAAAATTCAGTTAATTATTTAGATATTAATCCGGATAAACTCTTGTCACTGGTGATTGATAAAAACCTTTTTTACATGCTAAATAAATTTGAAAGCGACAATGCTGATGACATTATACTAAATTTTATTAATAAGTGTAAAATACTAGAAATTGAAGTAAACGAAATTACAAAACAAATAAAATCTCAAGATTTTAAAGATGACAGTTTTATTAAACGTTCAATTAATGCAATTAAGAACAAAATATTTAAAGGAGGGGGTTATAAAAAATATGAAAATATTATTTGTTTTGTTTGTACTGATCCAAAATCGAATGAGAATAAAACAAAAATTAGACAGGAATTGAATAACAATACACTGATAGACAAATATAATGATATCTGTTTAAAAATTACTTCTGAAAATATAAAGAATTGCAAATCATCAAACAATAAAATTGTAGTTATAAATACAAGTTTTACTAACACTTATTTAAATGACTATGGACTAAGCGATAATAGTATAATTAATTACCACGGAGAAAGTATTAATAAACTTTTAAGCAATGCTTACGATCTTTGTAAAATTTTTGGAAAAAAAATAACAATATGCATTTCGGACTCACCTGAAATTAGTCATTTAAATATTCAGGATTGCATAAAAAACCTAAATAAATTTGATACTTATTTAATAGAGTCCGATAATGGAAGTATTTGTTGTTTTTCGACAAAATTAAAAACACTAGCTCCAGTTTTAAGCAAAATTACATTTAATATTTCCACTACAAAAGACAATTTTATTAAGCAGCTATACAACTATGGTTTGTCTGAAGAGAAAGTGGTAAATGTAGATACAATTTATTCACTTAGAAGAGCTTACGATAATTTACGCGAAAAAAGGAATTTGACTACTTCACAAAAAGAATTAATAGATTTTATTAATCGTAATAAATATGCTTGAAATTTTTTTAAAATGAAATAAATTTATCGCCATGATACAAGTCTCAAGGACATCAAGATATTTTAGTAGAAGATTTGAGGAAATTTATGAACTTCTAAAACCTTTTTCCTATCCACTAATTAGAGTTTCTGCAGGGGCCATGATGATACCTCATGGTTACGGTAAAGTATTTGGTGGTATTGATGGGACTGCTGGTTTTTTTAAGAGTGTAGGTATTGAACCTGCATTATATTTTGCCTGGTACGTGGGTCTAGCTGAATTTGTTGGAGGAATATTTGTAGCATTAGGGCTTTTAACTCGAGTTTTTTCTATTCAGTTAGTCATAATACTTGCTGTAGCTACATTTTATATACATCTTCCCAACGGCTTTTTATGGATCAAAGGTGGATATGAATATCCTTTACTGTGGATGCTCATTATGATCGCAATTACGTTTAGAGGAGGCGGAGCGTTTTCATTAGATTCTCAATTACCAAAAGAATTTTAATGAGCCTTTCAAATTTACCCTTAATTAAAGCAGTTCCTGTATTGCTCATAATTGTTTGTTTAGTTTTATTGGCAATTACTTTAATTGTTTAAGCGGTTAAAAGATTAACACTCTCCGAAGAAAAATTTATCTCAATAGGTAAATTCCCATATTTTTCACCATCACATTGTACGTTTATTTTTTCCTTAGATGAGATTTTGATATTTTTTGAGATAATTTTAGTTATTTTTGTAGATCTACTTAAATCTCCATAAAACAGGATAAGAAAAATATAATATAAAAAACCAAGGCGACTTAGA
>MDTB01126954.1_pt1 | contig 14486 bp, 14 predicted proteins | sample 811161 | NCBI WGS metagenome assembly MDTB01 (sample SAMN05326650, study PRJNA326480) | marine metagenome | isolation source: seawater | place: Mediterranean Sea | collected 2009
ATCTTTAATGACCCAGACCCCCGCGTCCCAAGGGGAAAAGATTACACCCAGCGCTTCCAATCAGGGGGCCCCCGCGCCGAAGGTCGATCTCAGTACGATAAGTAGCCCACAAACAATTAATTCGTTGGTCGATGGATATTTTGAATTAGCTAAGAAGGTTTTGCCCTCTAAAAGAGAAGAATCTAGAGTTAGATACAATCTAAAACAATTATTTGAACAAGATGATAAAACCAGGCTTGCAGGCCTGAGAAAATCCATTATTTCAAAATTTAGTTCTAAAGTTATCAACTATGGCGAAATCACCAATGCTATGGACAGGTTAGATACGCTTATCAAATCTAAAAACTGGGACAGGGCCCGCGATCTCATCTTCGGCCTTAAGAAAGTTTATAGATCGAAATATAAAGAAACACAAGATGCAGTTAAAAATAAATTAAAACCTAAATCACCAGGAGAAACCATCAGAATAATTAATAAATATCTACAACTGCGCGATGATAATGTGGAAGGCAAAAATCATTCAGAGATTACTGACGAAGCTCTGCCTGCGTTAAAGGACTTATTAAATAGGGCTAAAATAAGCTCCGATACGTTTTCTGCTTGGCTCGAATTGTATGATAGGCATGAAGGTAAACGAGCTAAATCCAAAACAGTAAAAGACCTTGCAGTTGACATTAACAAAGCTCTGAATAATAAAAACACGCTGCAGCCTAAATCCAAGTCAGATTCGACAAAAGCAGACCCCATTTCGAGAGATTTGGTAGAGAAAATATGCAAACTTTATATAGAACTGAAAGAAACTCGTGACACGGCCAAACAACAAGATGTCAGTCTCTTTAAAATCCCAAAAGTCGATAAAGAGAGTTGGTCTCTCATGAGAGACAAATATTGGAAAATTGTGAACCGAATCATGGCTGCGAGGAAGGAGCTCCTTTCAGTGCCTCGAGGCAACTCCATCTTCAAGGACCGCTATATCGACCCTGAAAGACATAACTCTGCGCGTGGCAAATTTGCACCCATATTTCATGCTTATGACGGGTGGGTCAAGTCCGGGAATAAACCCATCCCGGGCCTCAAAACGGAAACCCTAAAGAAAGCGTTTGATAGTTAAATTAATTCCTTGACATCCTACCAGTCCCCTGTTATACTGATAATACAATAACTATTCATGGAGAATAAATGAGATTTGCTCATATTGCGGACACACACATCCGAAATCTAAAATATCACTTTGAATATCGAGAAGTATTCAAACAACTTTACAAATCATTAAAAGAAGAAAAAGTGGACTATATTATTCATTGTGGAGATATAGCTCACACAAAAACACAAATATCACCAGAGTTTGTTGATATGTGCCGAGAGTTTTTTGAGAACTTGGCTGCCATTGCACCAACCTATATCATCTTGGGTAACCACGACGGCAACTTAAGAAATGACAGTAGGCAAGATGCAATCAGTCCCATCGTAAAAGCTATTAACAACCCAAACCTTATTTTGCTCCGCAACGCCGGAGAAACAAGAATCAACGATAAATTTTGTCTAAATGTTTTATCAGTGTTTGACGAAGAAAATTGGACTCAGCCAACCGATCCAACTGCAGTTAATATTGCTTTGTACCATGGTGCTATCAACAAGTCAAAGACGGATAGTAACTGGACATTAGGCGGCGACCATAGTATCGAGATTTTTGAAGAGTTTGACTTTGCTTTTCTTGGTGACATTCACAAAACTCAACAATTAGATGAATCCGGTCGAATCTGGTACGCTGGCTCGACCGTTCAGCAGAATTTTGGCGAGTCCTTAGACAAAGGATATTTGCTTTGGGACATTGAAAGCAAAGATGAGTTTACCGCCAGGCTCATAACTTTTGACAACCCAAAACCTTTCGTTACTCTTACTTTGAGTGAAAAGGGTAATTTACCCAGAGCAAAGCCGCCAGAAGGAGCTAGGCTTCGTATTGTGTCCGAGAGTAATGTTTCTCTAGATAAGGTCAGAAAGGCCGTCGACATTGCAAAGTATAGGTATAACCCAGAGTCAGTAACTTATCTAAACAGAGCAGCCGGTAAACAAATTAAGGTAGCTGCTCCCGAAGGCCTAGAAAAGCAAGACCTTCGAGATCTGAAAACACAAGAGGTTTTAATGGCCGAATATTTAAAGGAATACGAAGCAACAGAAGAGGTTTTGGAAAAGGTTTATGAACTAAACAAGCAATTCAATAAACAAATTGAAGAAAATGAAGACGTAATGAGGAACGTCAACTGGTCACTTCAAAGCTTGAATTGGGACAACCTATTCAACTATGCCGAAGGGAACACTATTGATTTTACAAAGTTAGAAGGCATTGTAGGTATTTTTGGCAAGAACTATTCAGGTAAGTCTTCTATTGTAGATACTTTACTTTATTCCATGTATAATTCAACTTCTAAGTCTATTCGCAAAAATTTAAATATTATTAACCAAAACAAAGATGAGTGTGTTGCAACAGCAACAATCAAAGTTGACGGAACAGATTACATTATTGAACGTAAGTCAAACAAATATACCAAGCGTTTAAAGGGTGTTGAGACACAAGAAGCAACAACTGACCTGGAATTCTATTCACAGGACGCTGTCGGCAACCACACAGGCCTAAACGGCACCTCAAGACAAGATACGGACAAAAATGTAAGAAAGTACTTCGGAACCCTTCCAGACTTTTTAGCAACCTCTATGGCTTCACAGTTAGATTCCTTATCATTTATCAACGAAGGGTCGACCAAAAGAAAAGAGTTCCTTGCAAAATTTTTGGACCTTGAGATTTTTGATAAGAAATTCAAAATGGCTAAAGAGGCATCTGCTGATATTAAGGCATCTCTTAGGCGCTTAGAAGGTATTGACTTTGATACAAATATTAAGACAATCAAGACAGAAATCACAAGGGGCGAGCTTGCCATCGAAAGAAACAGAGCAATTTGTGATACCCTAAAGGACAAGTTGTCTGACTTGGTTGATAAAATTAGAGGTCTGCAAGACAAAATAGACTCAGTTCCGGCAGAAATTATTGATCCTGTTATGACAGCTGGGAGAATTGTGCAAAAAGAGAAAGCTATTTTGCAGATAAACGCAAAGAAGACTGAGGCTCAAAAAAGTCTGGGTAAAAATAAAGACAAGTATGAAAAAATTGAAGACTTCTTGAAGGACTTTGAAATTGAAAAATACAAGAAAAAGAAAGAGTCGTTCGCAAAAGTTGAACAAGAACTAGAAAGCCTAATCCTGAATCTTAAGACACTATCAGAGCAAAAGACTCTACTTGTATCAGAACAAGATAAGGTTTGCACCAGTTGTGTTCCACTGGTCGGAGATACTATTGATGATATATCATCAGAGATATCTTTAATATCTAAAAAAATCAATGCAATTGGTCAAGCTCACTCGCACGAAGAGCAGACAAGGGTTGACAACTATATACATAATTACAATTCGTTAATTCAAAAAAGAGATAATCTCGCAAATTCAATAACAACTAGTAACCTAGTTATCGAACGTGCAGGCAGTTTGCTGTTCAAAGAACAAGTTGAACTAGATGAGCTAAAAAATAAGGCTATAGAATATGAAGATAACAAAGAAGCGATTGAAAATCTAAAGCAACTTATCACAAACAAAGGTGACTTAAGGAAAAAAGCAGAAGAAAAAGAGTCAGAACTAAACGACTGTAATCAGAAAATTATGCATCTTCATAAGAAGCACGGCTCTTCAGAACAGAAGTTGCTACATATGCAAGAGCAGCACAAAGAATTTCAACAACTTGAACAAGATTTTGCTGCATATCATCTTTTTATGGTTTGTTGTCACCCTAATGGCGTTTCTTACGAGATTATAAAGGAAAGATTGCCCTATATAAACCAGGAGATTTCAAAAATTCTGACAAATATTGTAGAATTTGAAGTTTTTATCTCTAACAATGAAGATAAATTAGACATTTTCATCAAACATCCTAGTCATGGCCCCCGTCCGCTAGAGATGGGATCGGGAGCAGAGAAGACGATTGCCAGTATGGCCATTCGATTAGCTTTCTTAACTGTTTCCAGTTTACCTAAGTCCGACCTATTTATACTGGATGAGCCGGGAACCGCCCTCGATGAAGAAAATATGGAAGGCTTTGTTCGAATTTTGGATATGGTAAAGGGCTATTTCAAAACCGTCCTTCTTATTTCACATCTTGACAGTTTAAAGGATTGTGTAGATATGCAAATAAACATCGAGAAAAGAAACGGCTACGCTCACGTAAACATATAGGAGGATTTATGGTGGCACAACTAAAAGCATTCGCGGACAAATATACAGAAAAATTTATATCAAGAAAATTTCTTGCTTGGATCACAGCAACAGGTTTATGTGTTTATGGGACAGTAACAAGCGGCGATTGGGTTGCAGTTACCTTAGCCTACATCGGGTCTCAAGCGTTAGTAGATCTTGCAGTGCAATGGAAACACGGCCCTAATCAATGACTTGGTTAATATTTAAAGCATGGTTTAAAAAATCTTGGGTCTGGCTTAAGCACAACTGGAAGGTTCCCTTATTGTTAGTGTGGTCAGTTGGTATTTTTATATTATCTAGGAGGAATACAGAATCTCTTAAGGATGTTTTAGAGTCTAATAAAAAGGCTCACAAACAAGAAATAGAGATTATTAACAAAACTCACAAAGAAGAGGTCTTAAGATTAAAGAAACTTCAAAATACTTACAGGGATACAATTTCTAAATTAGAGAAAAAATTTGATGAGGAAAGTAAAAAATTATCTGAAAAACAAATTGAAGATGTAAAAGAGATTGTGATAAAATCAAAAGGCAATCCAGAGCAAATAATAAGAAAGATAGAAAATGATTTTGGAATCAAATTTAAGAACTAAATTTATAATTTTTTTAATTTTACTGTGTTATTCAACTTCAGCACTTGCTAACCCGGAAGTTAATAGAGAGCTTATACCTCCAGGAGAAGCAATGTACGTTACTGATCCTTCAATTTTACGTCAATTGAATCTTGGCCCGGATGGAGAACCAGTATGGTGTTATTCAAATTTAGCAAATTCTCTAATTATAACGTCAGCAGATAGAGAGAAAGAGAAGTGCAGTCTCAAACTAAACCAAGAATTAGAAAGGTCAAGAATAAATTGTACATTTCAAATAGATCAACTAAAAATAGAACTAGAATCCTTAACTAAAAAGCATGATGAAATATTAATTGTGAAGAATCAGCAAATAGATGAATTAACTAGTGCTGCGCTTAAGAGGCCAAATGATTATTCACTCTGGTGGGCAACAGGAGGAGTGGTTGTTGGTGTTTTATCCACTATAGCAATTATGTTAGCGGCTAACAAATGAAGAAAAAAGATTTAAATGATGTTGCCGCTGTAGAAAAGGCAATAAAAGAAAAGTATGGAGAAGAAGCAATTCAGAACCCAAAAGGAACTTGGAACTCAGAAAAAGAAAAAAAGTATTTAAAGTCTTTAAGAGAGTTTCACTCTAGAATAAAAAGAGAAAAAATAACAAAAGACTCTTTAGGGTTCACTTTAAAAGAAAAGGAAAGGTTATTCGCACAAGAAAGAACATGTCCAGTTTGTGGCAGCTACTCTTTTTCCTCTAAGGATGATCTTTATATGGCCAAGTTTGAATGTTGTTTTAACTGTTATATACAATATATCGAAGGTCGAGAGTCTCGCTGGAAATCGGGCTGGAGACCAAATCAGTAACTATTTATTACTAGCAACCTATTTATACGAGAGGATTTTAAAATATGGCTACAACTTTAGAAATTATAAACGGTATCTCACAGGTACTTGCTAATTCTTATGACGGTGCTCTTGATGAGAGCGGAGAACCTATTAAGATAGGTCTACGTAGAGAAGAGGGAAACCCACTTATAGACCATCGAATTATGGATGGATTCGGAGCAAATATCAGCGGCGACCGTTTGCATATAAAATATCACACAGAAATTCCACTAAAAGAAGTTCACTCAAATGGCTTCGAGGGAGAGATGGAATCAATGGTAGAGAAGGTCAAGTCCTTTATTCAGAAGGAATACAATAAAGTGATGAAGTCTTCTCTTTCTCTTTCGGATCCAAGCGAGGTTGATGTTTTGGTAGAATACGTTTCTCGTATCCGCTGCAGCGTTAAGGTTCACAAATGTTACAAGATCGGCGGTTTACAGTCAGAAGAGAATACACCAGACTCCAGTGAGAGGCCGAAAGACCCCGCATTCGAAAAAATGGTCAAACTCGGCGGCCTCAAGTAAGAGGCGAAAATGGCTATAAAGCTTACAAAAAAAGAAGTCATGACGGAAATAGTTCGTTGTGGTAAAAAGCCTGAATACTTTATACATACTTATGCAAAAATAACACACCCCATGAAGGGTTTGATACCTTTTCATCTTTACCCGTTCCAGGAAAGGTTATTAGAAGATTTCGAAGACCATCGATTCAATGTGATATTAAAAGCTCGTCAGTTAGGCATCTCCACTATAACTGCAGCGTATGTAGCCTGGATGATGATGTTTCATCGCGAGAAGAATGTTCTGGTAATTGCAACAAAATTCTCTACAGCTGCAAATCTTGTAAAGAAAGTTAAAGCTATAATTAAGAATCTGCCAGATTGGCTCAAAATTTCTAACGTGGACATAGACAATAGAACATCCTTTGTTTTATCAAATGGTTCTCAAATAAAAGCATCATCAACCTCTGGCGACGCAGGTAGATCCGAAGCGCTATCTTTGTTAGTTATTGACGAAGCTGCACACGTTGAGGGTTTGGGTGAGCTTTGGATGGGGCTGTATCCAACGCTCTCAACAGGTGGTCGATGCATCGCATTATCTACTCCAAATGGTGTTGGGAATTGGTTCCACAAGGTCTATGTGGAAGCAGAGAGTAAATCAAATGACTTTCATCATACTATTTTAAAATGGGATGTCCATCCAGATAGAGATTTAGAATGGTTTGACAAAGAAACTAAAAACATGTCCCGTAGAGAGATCGCTCAGGAACTCGAATGCAATTTTAACATGTCGGGAGAAACAGTATTTTCGTCAGAGGATATAGATAAATATTTTTCAACCACAAGAGAACCTAAGTACCGAACTGGTTTTGATAGAAATTTATGGATCTGGGAAGAAAGAAAGCCAGAAAACACTTATATGATTGCCGCTGATGTAGCAAGGGGAGATGGTAAAGATTATTCAGTTTGTCATGTTTTTAAAGTAGAAGATATGGAGATCGTAGCTGAATATCAAGGAAAATGTACTCCTGATATATTTTCGAGAGTGCTGTACGATTTGGGCTTAGAATACGGAAAAGCACTTTTGGTAGTAGAAAACAACTCAGTTGGCTTCGCTGTACTTGATAAACTAAAAGAAAGGCAGTACCCAAACCTTTACCACTCAGTGAAATCAACGCATGAATTCGTAGAAGAGTACCAAGCTGATCAAATGTCTAACGCTGTTCCGGGGTTTTCAATGACATCCAAAACGCGTCCTCTTATTGTTGCAAAGATGGAAGAATTCATAAGAAACAACCTAGTTAGAATGTATTCTTCTAGGCTTCTATCTGAGATGAGGACGTTTATTTGGAACAATGGAAAGCCCGAAAGCATGCGGTCATACAATGACGATTTGATCATAGCATGCGCAATTGGATGTTGGGTTAGGGACACAGCACTGATGAACAACCAAAGAGATATAGAATACTCAAAAGCGTTTATCGGCTCAATTATGAAAACAAATAGTGAAATAGATACTAGAATTCGTGGTATGATAGGGAATAAAGATTTAAAACTACAAGAACAACTAAACCAGCAGTCCAAAGCTTATAGTGACTTTCCCTGGTTATTTAAAGGATAGAAAGAATGGCACAACAAAGCAAGAACAATACAAGAAACCCTCAAAGTATATTATTTAGAAGGTTAACGAAATTACTCTCAGGACCACTAACACAGTATAGGACTCAAAATAGTCACAGACTAAGAAGAATCGACTTAGATAAATTTTCATCTAAATTCACCTCAGCTTCTGGGAGAGATTTTAAAAAGACTGCATATAATCCATATGATAATTTGCAAGCAGCCTACATGACTTCACAACAAAGGACAGAAAGATATGTAGACTTCGATCAGATGGAGTACACTCCAGAAATAGCATCAGCCTTGGATATATACGCAGATGAAATGACAACTTATTCTGCTCTAACTCCTATGTTATCGGTAGATTGCGAGAATGAAGAGATCAAGGCGATCTTACAGTCTTTATATTCCAGCGTACTAAATGTTGAACACAACTTGTTTGCGTGGTGTCGCACAATGTGCAAGTATGGGGACTATTTTTTGTACCTAGATATTGATGACAAGCTTGGAGTTACATCTGTAATAGGTTTACCAACCAGAGAAGTTGAAAGATTGGAAGGGGAAGATAAACAAAATCCAAACTATGTACAATTTCAATGGAACTCTGCAGGAATAACTTTTGAAAATTGGCAAATGGGCCATTTTAGAATTTTAGGTCAAGATAAGTATAATCCATATGGCACCTCAGTTTTAGAGCCAGCTCGTAGGATTTGGCGACAGTTAACTTTGTTAGAAGATGCCATGATGGCTTATCGAATAGTTCGTTCACCGGAGCGACGAGCATTTTATATTGATGTCGGAAACATACCGCCACAAGATGTTGAACAATATATGCAGAAAGTAATGACAACAATGAAAAGAAATCAAGTTGTCGACTCATCAACCGGTAGAGTAGATTTAAGATATAACCCACTTTCTGTCGAAGAAGATTATTTTATCCCTGTTAGAGGTCAAAGCTCTACTAAAATTGAACCCATTGCTGGAGGTAAGTACACAGGAGATATAGAAGACGTAAAATATCTAAGAGATAAACTATTTTCGGCACTTAAAATTCCAGCAGCATACATTTCTTCTGACGGAGAAAAATCTGTAGAAGATAAAACCACTCTTGCACAAAAGGATATAAGGTTTGCTAGGACAATTCAAAGACTTCAAAGGTCAGTTATATCAGAACTTGAAAAAATTGGTATTATCCACCTATACACCTTGGGATATAGAGAGGAAGATCTGGTTTCTTTTCGTTTGAATTTGAATAATCCGTCAAAAATTGCAGAAATGCAAGAATTGGAACATTGGAAGACTAAATTTGATATTGTTGGGTCCGCAACAGAGGGTTTTTTCTCAAAGCAGTGGCTTGCTAAAAAACTGTTTAGTATGTCTGATGAGGAATTTGTTAGAAATCGCAGAGAAATGTTCTATGATAAGCGGTTTGAGGCAGCACTGGAAACTGCTGGGGAAGCAGAGCAGGCAGAAATGACCGCAGACTTAAACGCTGGTCCTGATGCTGGTTTACCTGGAGATATTGGAACGCCTGGTGGAATCGGCGCGGTTGGACAAGAGCCTGAACTCGGAGCGCCACCTGAGCCACCAGGCGATGCAGGCGGTGGAGCGTCTGAAGCAGCACCTGACGACGGCGCACTGCTAGCAGAACCTCCTGGTAAGCGCGAAGATAAGAAAGGAAGAACGACAACTGATAAATCTCACGGCTGGTATGATCCTCGATCATTATCTGCAGGTGGAGATAGAAGAAAGACCTCTGGTCCAAGAAAGAAAAACATGACAAGGGCGGCATCGCCAGAAACAGGGACAATTAGAAAATTATACCCCGGATATAATGAACTTGCAAGCTTAACAAAAGGAACCAGTGTTTACGAATCATCAGATACTAATTATAAAGTAGAGGAGCTTAAAATTCTTAGAGAACAGAAAGAGTTAGATGCTCTGTTTAAAAGTTTAAAAGAGAGGGATCAAAAGAATGAGACTGAAGCATAACAAAAAGAGAAATACAGCTTTTGTTTATGAGGCGCTAGTTAGAGAGTTGACAGAGTCAGTTGTTAAAAATAATAAAAACAAGCAAAATAAGATTGTTACAATTATTAAAGATCACTTTACAAGTGACTCTATACTAAAGAAGGAATTAGACTTATACAAGTCTATATATGAAACTCGACACATTGAAAAAAACACAGCAGAAAAAATCATGGGCCAAGTAAAATACGAGCACAATTCTTTAGATAAGAGAAGATTGTTCCAAGAGCAGTCAGCACTTATTAATAAAATAAACAGAACTCTCTCTAGCAAGCTTTACAACAATTTTGTCCCAAATTATAAAACTATAGCTTCTGTTTATTCTATTTTTCAAGATGGCTTACCAGTCAAAGACAGAGTTCTTCTTGAAGAAAATATTGTAGAACAAATGTCTGCTTCATTAAATGTTCAAAAAGAAGAGCAAGTTCCAATCGACTCTTTGGTATATGGCTCTTTCGTGAAAAATTTTAATGAGGAATATTCAGATGCTTTGTCAGAAAATCAAAAGTCTCTTTTGACAAAATACATATCCTCATTCTCGGACAATGCTTTAGAATTAAAAATTTATTTAAATGAAGAGATTGGCAGAATAAAAGAAACATTAACAGAACTTGGAAAAAAAGATATTTTTAAAGAAAAAATAGATAAAGTTTATGATATTATAGATAATACAAAGAATAAAGCAATTGATACTGAGACACTAGAGCTGGTATTAAACGCACAGCAATTAATAGAAGAGATTAGTAGTTATGACTATCAAGGCACAAATTAAATTAGACCCAAGGGTAAAACTAAAAGCCAAAAGAACTCTTGAGGGTAACGTTCTTATAGTAGATCATGAGGACATCGATATTGTCTTACTGCCTGAGAAGAATAAATGCATTGCTTTCCCGAAAGAAAATATGAGTGATAAAGTTTATGCTACTCAAGACCGACTTTATAGTTTTTTAGCCAAAAAGGGTGTTTTAAGTCACTCTACTGTCCGCGGCGGAAATGTGTTTGGTTCGATGGAGGCAGATATATTTGAGTCTAAATTACCGGGCATCGATGCAACCCAGGCTTTTCTTTACGCTCTTCATGAATTTATAAAAGAAGAAAGACCTTACTTCCGATCGTCATCACACTATGATGAAGAAAGATTGGACGCTCTTCTGAGCCCTTCAGATGAGGATTCAACAGAACTCGGTGATGTTCCTCAGTCTGCTAAAAAGGGAAGTATGCACAAACAGATAGGCCCTTACGGGTTTCAATACAACTACTCTCTTGTCAGAGAGAATGAAAGTGAGGATTAATGACATTTATCTGGTTTTGCCTTATTTCGTATGGCCTTACCCAAATACTCGTATACGGAAAAATATTCGATCCAATCCGCCCAAAGACAGGGTGGTTCGGGCAATTGCTTAAATGTCCGATGTGCACCGGCTTTTGGGTTGGTCTATTTTTATGGTTCGTAAAGGACTACACACAACTATTTACTTTTGACAATTCTTTTGTGACCGCGTTTCTCTTAGGTTGCGCTTCTTCAGCTGCGGCCTATTTGGGTTCCATGTTTATGGGAGACGATGGCATAAAGGTAGAAAAATTAGTTCACATAGAGAGGAGTGAAAAATGATAGGCTTAGTTTCTAATAAAAAGTGGGGGTTACAGCCAGTACGCCGTTGCTGTACTGGAAAGTAGCTGACGCGGGTGACCCCCGCATTGAGGAAAATTATGAAGTTATTAAGAGAATACTATGAATTGTGTGACGGTGGCATATGTCAAGATCTTTTGACAGAGGAAGAAAAGCTTAGAGTAGCTAACGGTGCAATAATTTTATCAGGAGTTATGCAAATGTCCGAAACCCAAAACGGAAACGGACGAATTTATCCTCATGCTATTCTTGAAAGAGAAGTTAACAATTATGTTAACATGGTTAAGGAGCGGCGCGCCTTGGGAGAACTTGACCATCCTGATACAAGTGTTATAAACTTGGCTAATGCATCACATCTTGTAACAGATATCTGGATGGAAGATCAAAAGTGCATGGGCAAGATAGAAGTACTGAACACACCTTCAGGTAATGTTTTAAAAGAGCTAGTAAATGCTGGTGTAAAGCTTGGAATCTCTTCAAGAGGTATGGGATCTGTTACAGAAAGAAACGGTGTAACCATGGTAGAAGACGATTTTCAGTTGATTTGTTTTGACATGGTGTCGGACCCATCAACCCCTGGCGCTTTTATGATGACAGAAGTAAAGCAACAATCTAACATCTTTACCAGAGAAGATAAAATATCCAGATCGTTAAATAATTTTTTGTATAAGTTTGGTGAAAAATGAAAAAGTCAGAGTTGAAAAGTATTATTAAAGAGTGCGTTAAAGAAATACTCTTTGAAGAAGGTGTTCTTTCTAGTTTGGTTGCAGAGGTTGCTGTGGGTATTACCAAAGCCCAAAGTCAGCTTTTGGTTGAATCGAAGCCAGCTGCAGCCCCAAAGCATGATGAGAAGTTTTTGAGAGAGAAAAAAGAAGAAGCACAACAAGAGAAAAGAAAGCGTCTAATGGAAACAAAAAAGAAGATGTTAGATGCTATAGGTGGCGATAAAATGAAGGGTGTCTTTGAGGGGACCGAGCCGCTTCCAAATGCTGGAAGTACTAGTCCTCATTCTCCAATGTCCGGAAGAGACCCTAGCGACGCCGGAGTTGATATATCAGGATTGTTTGGATTAGCCGGCCAGAGATGGCAGGAATTAAAGTAAAGGAATAAAATGGGAAGAAGAACACCAGTACACGTTGAGATTAGAATTCATGATCAATCTCAAGTAGAAAGAATGATTAAAAAGTTTACCAGAAAGTGTAAGAAGTCTGGTTTATTTGATGAGCTAAAAGAACGACGGTACTTTAAAAAGAAGTCCGTTAAATTGAAAGAAAAGAGAGCTCGAAAGAAACAACTCTCTCAGAAGTCTACACAAGACTATAAAGATAAATTTAATAAGATTAATTAGGAGAACAAGAAATGTCACAATTTAAATATACTAGTTGGGGAAGAACGCGCGGACCTAAGCCATTAACCAGCGACGCGGCTGTTGCACAAAAGCAGACTGCAACAGAAGTGACCCTCGTCGCCGCGGCGGCCCTTAATGATGCTCTCGACGACGCCACCGCTGGCGAAAATGGGTATGCAACAGAAAACCAGGAGTACTTGCACCTTCAGCTTGAAAACAACGCAACCACAGATACTGTGACATTATATGGATATAATTATGCCTTCGGCTCATGGGCTATATTAAAGATACCTGTTGGCTTTACAACACAGGCAGTTACTGATCCCACTGACCCGGCCGACTTCGATAATGCAATAGGTCAAGCAGCCTCAACCGCAGACACTAGCTATATCAATGCCCAATTTACTAGCATTAGTGGCAAATATATGGTTACAGTACCTATACATGGTATTGATAGAATTGGTTTCGCCCACGACGGAGCCAAAGGCGCACAGTTCAAAGTGAGAGCTGCTTGCTCTACCTTATAGAGTCCTCAAAATTTTTCCTTCCCTTTAAAATATTAAAACACTATTTAATAAGAGACAAATTTATTTGTTTATGCATAAATGTTTAAATCGTTAGGAGTCGAAAAGAATGTCAAACCTACTTGAAAAGGCTATTGTTGATGCGAAAGCCCTCAAAGAAGCAGCGTTAAAAAACGCAGAACAGCTTGTAATCGAAAAATATTCAGAAGAAGTTAAGGAGGCTGTTGGTAGGCTTCTTGAGCAAGATATGATGGACATGGGCCCCGACCTTGGTGCCGACCCAGCACTAGATACTGGTACTGGCCTAGACATGGGCGACGATCTTGATCTTGGAATGGAAGAAGTCCCAGGAGAAGAGGTACCAACAGCAGGCGAGGAACCAGAAGAAGAGCCTTTAGATCCAGAATCTTTAATGGGTGGACTCCCAGATGCATTCAACTCCGACGACGACGAAATTATTTCCATTAAATTAGATTCCCTAGAAGCAGAATATGAAGAAGAGACCACCGGACCATTTGCCGGCGACGATAAATTTGACGATGACGAGATAGGAATTGATATCGCCATGATGCCAGATGAATCCGAAGAACAAGAGGAATTCGACCTTGAAGAACCTATTGAAGATGATGCCGCGGGAATAGACATAACTGACGATATAATGCAAGAAGTTCTTGGAGAGTTAGGAATCGAAGAAGACGATGTAGATCTTGATGATCTAATGGAAAAAGTAAGAGTTGACTTCGAACCAGTTAAGTCCGGATGGGCCGGCACTCCAGAATCTATTATGAAAGAATATGAATCAATGCTTGTAGCAAGAGAACAGGACAGCGAAGTAAAAGAAGAGAATGAAGAGCTTCGCAAGGCCGTCAAAGCTCTAAAACAAGAAAACAAGACTTTAACTTCTGCGACAAGAAAGTTGCAGATGAAAACAGAAAAATATGAAACAGCTTTTGATACTTTGCAAGAAAAGTTGGAAACGATGAATGTTTCGAACGCAAAGTTGCTGTATATTAACCAGGCTCTAGAAAATGCCTCCTTGAATGAGCGACAAAAAAGAAAAATTGTCGAAGCCATTTCGAAAGCCG
>MDTB01184831.1_pt1 | contig 14486 bp, 13 predicted proteins | sample 811161 | NCBI WGS metagenome assembly MDTB01 (sample SAMN05326650, study PRJNA326480) | marine metagenome | isolation source: seawater | place: Mediterranean Sea | collected 2009
CTCGCCGCCCGGCGTGCTGGGCCCCACCTCGGTCAGATCCTTAAGCGACCCGCCTTCCCAGGTCTGGTGATAGCCACAGTATGGGCCATATTGGGCGCGATCCTGAATAGAAGAGGTCATGCGTTCAGTCAGCCGATGAGATCAGTAATGGCCTGGTCAAGAAAATCCTGAAACCTCGGGTCATTCTCACCGGAGGCGACACAGTGGCCCCAGGGCGACTCATAAACCCGCAGTTCACCATTTTCAATGTGAGTGACTTCCAGCGCATTATCCGCCGGTGGGAAGTAAAGATCATTGTCACAGGCGATGATAATGGTTTTGGCACGGATACTCTTAAGCGCCTTGTGAAAATCATTCTGATAAAGATCATTACTGCTGATGTCGCCGTTCTGCCAGGAGGCAAGCATCGCCAGAAGATTGTTGGCATCCCAGTCGAGGTGATCCTGCTCCCAGTCTAGCAGTACATCCTCTGCCGTTTCAAAGCCCAGTGCCCTGTGCAGACGCTCGCGGTACCAGGTCTGTGAGAATGCCCATCCTGCATAGACCCGAGCAAAGGCCTTAAGTCCTGTTTCTGGTGGCGATTCATAAAACCCGCCCATGAAGGCGGCGTCAGCGATCAACGCAGCTTTGACACCCTCCAGGAAAACGCTGTTATGGGGTGACGTACGCGCCGAAGCGCAGAAGGGGAGTGCGTTCTCCACCCGCTCAGGATATTGCGCCGCCCACTGAAATGTCTGGCATCCCCCCATAGACCACCCGGAGACCAGCAAAAGTTTGTCGATCCCAAAGACGCTCTCCAGCAGCGCCTTCTGGCAGGTTACGTTGTCACTGAGCGTCACCAGCGGGAAGTGACCTCGATCAGCAGGCGCTTGGGTGTTACTCGGAGATGAAGAGAGTCCGTTACCAAACATGTTGATGGAGACGATAAAGTGCTTCTCGGGATTAATGGCGCGGTCGGGGCCAAAGAACATCTCGTTTCGAATGTGAGTGCCTGTGTAAAAAGTCGGCAGCAAGACAGCATTGCTTCGATCGGCATTTAAAGAGCCATAGGTCTTATAGGCGAGATTCGCCCCGGGCAGGATCTGCCCACTTTGCAGTGTGACGTCACCGAGAGAAAACAATTCGTAGTTCATATCGTTTATGTAGGCTGAGGCCCGTGTCTTTTATATAGTTGGTGGTTATACCCGATGTCTACCCCATAGCGCCTCCAGACATCGTCTCAATTTGGGCTGGGTGATCAAGACGAGCTGCCAGTGTTCTAAGGGTATTGTGAAATTCATCCCGGTTGACTGAGCACTGTTGCAGATGCCGCTCACCCTGGCCAGGGTCAAACCCGGTCCTGCCGTGCAGAACCCTCTGATTGTCAAAGATATGCAAATCGCCAGATTCCATTGGGTATTCAACTTTCATATCGTCGGCGTTGACGATGTTCCAAAATGCCTTGATGGCCTGGTAGGTTTTCTCCATCAGGGGGTCGGGCAGATCCTGTGGCGGGAGGGTCCGATCGGTAAAGCGAATGCCTTCTACCTCCCCGTCTATATCTAGCGTGATCATTCTTCGGTGTGATTGCATGTCTTCATCAGGTAAAGACTTTCGTTGAAAGAAAACAGGAACATCAGTAAGTATCCCGAATAGATCTGGGGCACAGTTTCGCAAACGCTCTGCGGCGTTGAACCCGTCAACCAGGATACTCGCGCCTCCACCACCAGCTGAAGGAATTAGGCAGTGAAAAAATGTAATCCCGGGCGCTGCGTGCCGGTAACTTTCGTCAGTGTGGGGGCCAAGGTATTTCCCGGTGTTGGATCCCAGCGCTCTATAAGCATTACTTTTGACGTCAAAGACTTCGCCATAATTGTTTCGATGTACAACACCAAATTGTTGAGCTACCTCTGCAACTGTGCCGGGTGCGTCAGGCACATTAATGACTCTCGCAATACCGAAGTCTCTGATCGACAATCCAATCTGGAGAAGGGATGCTGGGTCGTCAAGATCGGAGTAGGGATAGCAGGGAATGGATGACTTCGTATCCAAGGGCCACAGGATCGGAGCCGGTTTTCTTCGCTTTCGACTACTCTGGTCATACCGAACCGAAATCAATGCGCCCAGGGGGTGTGTTGTTTTAAGATCATTGTGGTCCCAGATTATCTCAAGAGATTCATCGGTAATGGTGTAATCGCTGATGACCAGAGAGGCTGGATCATCCGGGACAAGATCAATCTTGACGCTGGTATCGTTGGGCAACCCGTCTGGACACCGTGCATGATGTCTTAGCCAGACATAATGAAACTCCGTCGATTGGTTCTCTGGCCAATTAAGGCGTAATTTTCGGTTGACCGCGTCAAGAGTAACCGTTACACCGTCAGGCGATTTAATCGCTGCCATGCCTGGCTACCCCGATGGTTTTTCGACATCATACAAAAGATTCAATACGGCTTGGTTGAACGCATTTGGCTGCTCAATGTTGATCTGAAGATTCCGAACGTTTTAGGTATTTTCCAGGTGAGGTTTGTCAACCTTCATATAGGCCATCTTCTTTTTTAATTTATCTGCCTCGAACTCAAGAATATCGATTCCCCGGATAACCGAGATTTCTCCATCTTTATCAAGATTTAGTCGCCAACTCGCTAGGACTTTCCCGGAGTCTGCCTCAATAAAGACGTCTTCTCCGTCAAAGCGGATCTTGCCGCGGGAACCACCAACCAATGGCTCAAAAGCAGTCCGGATCGCATCGTGACCGACGTGCGTACCACCGGTCGAATCCTCGTAGATGCCATCTTCGGCGAAGAAGGCAACCACATCGTCAAGGCTCATACGATTAAAGGCATCGACAAACTCGTTGGTTAGTTTGATAAGTTGATCTCGGCGGTCAATCATTTCTCGGGCTCCAAAAGGTTGTCGATGAAATCTACCAAATTAAGGGCCCGGTCAAATAGTTCGTAAGCATCGAACCTAGACGTTTATCCGGATTAACAGTTAAAGAGCATTTTAAGTTATTGAAAAAATTAGGAATTGAGTTAGCTCGGTTAACGACCCTCGGTTATTAGCGAATAACTGTATTCCTAGCGACCGACGAGACAACCTGATTCCTTTCGATCACGCAGGCTTCAGATACGACTCCCAAAGGTCGACGTTGACACTAAACTTTGGATCCTCGCGGCTACCGCATATTTCATTTGCACTAAAGCATACGTTGTATAAATGCTCTGAGAATATAATTCCGAGCGCATTTTGATCGGGAAGTGCGTGAACACCCTGTTGGTGGCGAATGACTCCGCGCTTGCCCTGAACGTATCCCGGCAGGCGCGTATGGCCCCTCGAAGTAATATTCATAGCTGTCACGGAATCTCCTGCCTTAAATCGAGCCACAGGTTGAGTACCGATGGGGTTTGGGTAGTGGTGGTGGATGTAGCTTTCAACCTGCTCAACTCTTAGAGGTGCAGCTTTTCTAGAGTCAGACTTGACGTCAGCTACACCTGTTTCCAGTTCTTCGGTAGTTACTAAACCCGTCTTTATCAACAATTTTTCGAGACCGAACAACCAATTCTCATAGTAAGAGTGTTCAAAATACTGGTCAGGACTTTGTTTTTCGATAGCATCTCTTGCTTGATCTAGATTCCACTTGTCCAGATATTCCACTGCGGTGGTTAACGCAAATACCCGCGCCTCCCACATGGCCTGAAAAACAGGTTCATTGAGATCATGACTGAAGGGGATTTCGCTGAATCCGGGCTTGCCCCCTATGTCATGCCCTTTATTCATAATATGACAACGTGCGCTCCTCGGTTAGTGAGCGATTAAGTAATGCGCAATTGAAGAGTCAAAGTGATCCGCTAGTATCCGGTACAAAATCAGTACAATTGAGACAAATTAAAATTCAGGAACACTATCGTCGATTGACGCACTAATTTGACAGGAACTCTGAGACATGTCTAACGAATTCGCTGATGAACGTGCTGATCTTGCCGCTGTTCTGCGATGGGCGGCCCGCGAGGGCATGCAGGAGGCGGCCGGAAATCATTGCAGTCTTTCTGTATCGGAAAACGGAAATCAGTTTCTTATTAATCCAGATGGGAAATATTTCTCAAATCTGAAAGCAAGTGATCTTTTATTGATCAATCTAGATGAGCACACAAGCACTCAGCAGGCGAATCTTTCTGCTTGGCTTCTTCATGGACAGATACTACAGCGAGTTGAGAGCGCTAAATGCGTTTTACATCTGCACCCCAAGTACGCCACTGTGCTGGCAACGTTACTGGACAGCACCATCTATCCAGTTGATCAGGTGAGTATGCGGTTCTACAACAGGGTCGCAACTGATAGCGAGTACTCAGGAATGATTGTCGATCAAACAGAAGCGGATCGGCTTTGTGACGTGTTAAGAGACAAAAACATACTCATGATGGGGAATCACGGCGTTACAGTAGTCGCACCGTCCGTAGCTCTCGCTTTCGATGAGCTATATCATCTTGAAAGGGCTTGCGAGACTCTAGTGACAGCGTATACCACCGGAAAAGAATTGAAGATAGTATCTAGCGATGTCGCTAATCGAACTGCACAGGATTGGCAGGATTTTATTTACAGCGCGGAACTTCATTTTGCCGAATTACGTAAGAAACTGAACAGGGAAGAGGCTGACTACTGCCGCTAGCAAACTTAATGACCGCCCCTGAGTCAGAAGTGCGAAACGTTAGCGACCCTTTCCCCCTAAAAAGCGAAGAAAGGGCCGGAACGCGTTTTAAGTCAGCTTAGGCTTTTTGAAACAGTTCAAGTCTCGGGTCGCCGTTAGGCTTCATTGCGGGGGCAATGTTGTTTTGCCACACCATAGGCCGCGGCGGCTGGGTAATCCAGAGATAACATGCACTGTCGTCGAGCATCTGTTGTAGATCCATTAGCATCTGGGCTCGCTTGGTGTTATCTGTCTCGCCAAGAGCTGCGAAGTGCAAATCGTCAAACTCCTTGCTTTCAAACCATTGCCAATTCCAGATCCCTGCTTGACTCGATAACAGCCATTGGGTAGTCCAACTCAAATCCGGTGGCGCAAGCCATCGATTGAAGTTCATATCTATTCCTTCCTTACCTTTGGTGGAAACCAGAGACCAGAAGGAACCACCCTCGTGCGATTCGATTACTAGGTTGACGCCAATTTCGGCTAGGTTTGCTTGTACGATCTGAGCCCCAGTAAGAAAATCAGAATCTGCAAGGGTGTCTAATGTAATCGTGACTCCAGATGCTCCCGCGGCATCAATAAGTTTTTTCGCCCCTTCTACATCTCGAGGTGCCGGGCCTTCTTCTCGATAACCCAACAAACCTTTCGATACTGGACCGTGCGCACGCTCTGCTACGCCGAAGTAGGCCCCGTCGAGTATGGCTTCTAAGTCGATCGCCTTCAGGATAGCCTGCCTTACCCGAATGTCAGAAAGCCTCGGACTCGCCTGATTCAAGCCCATCCAAACATTGTCTGGCGCATACTTAAGATCCAGACTTAAATTGTCCGGGAGATTAGCCCGCAACTTCGGAACAATACTTAGACTTACCCGAGTCCAGTCCACTTGACCGGCCTGAACAGCATTTTCAGCCGCCTTGGAATCCGTGATTGGGAGGATCTCAACTCGTTGAAAATGTGGTTTCGGTCCAGCAAAGTCATCGTGAGCCTCGAGGACGAGCCGCTGCCCCGCTGTGTGTTCGGTAATTTTGTACGCACCACCCATCGCAGGCGGCTCAAGGGTAAATTTCCCTCCCTCGGCTTTTTCCATCGCAGCTTTACATAGGATGCTTCCCGTCGCATAAGGCAATACGAACCACCAGAGGGGGGCAAAAGGCTCTTTCAGGTGAATCGTGCCTGAGTATTTGTCGTGGACTTCAACGTGGTCCAACAGCGCCCAGTTATCACTGGTTTCCGCAGCAAGCTCTTTATCCAAATAACGCTCGAATGAAAACTTGACGTCAGCGGTTGTCAATTCTCCATAACCACCTGTCCACATTGAACCAGGTTTTAGTTTGAAATCAATCGTCAACGGATCTCGCTGACTGATTGATTCGGCAGAGTACAACTCCCACTCCCATTTTGATCCGCTTTTGAAATTTATCAGACGAGGAAAGACAGCATCCATCACCCAAAGATCGGTCGTATTTTTCCAGAATCCTGGATCGACAGTGTCAATATCGCCCGGAGCCCGGATAGTCAAAGTATCCCCAGACGCCGCAAAAGTCATTCCAGGCTTCAGTGTGGTGAGTGCAACTGCTGCCGCTGAACCCCCCAAAAACTGTCGTCTATTAATGCCGTTTTCTAGCATAAAATCCTCCTTATTAATCTATGATGCGACCATGAAAAATAAAGTCGATCAATTAGTTTTGCACCTTGGTGCTCGCTACCACGTATATTGAATATACCGACCTCATTAAAACACCGCGAGGACTAAAGCATATAACATAATGAGCTAATATTTGAGGTCACCGTTGAAAAATATTATCAAATGATTTCTTTCGTCTTACAAGTGCGGTGAATTTTAGGCGGTAGGAACGTAAATCCACGAGTTTTGAACATCAGCACAAAGAACATACCGACGGCCTGAGCCCATGCTGCTTTATTTTTTGAAAAGAATTGTTTTGGGTGTAGTAATTGTCGTTATTGCGGTCTCGCTGCTTTACGCGATGATTCACTTGGTACCAGGAGACCCTGTTAAGACCATTCTGGGCCCAAGAGCCAGTCCTGAGATTCAGGCGCAAATTCGTGAAAAAATGGGACTTAATGATCCCTTGCCGCTACAGATCGTTAAGTTTCTCGGGAACGTTGCCACAGGCGATCTGGGAGAAGATGTATTTAAGCGTAAGTCGGTCAATACAATCGTTTTTGAACAACTACCACATACAATTTATCTAGTGCTCGCTGGAATTGGATGGGCATTATTAATTGGTATCCCTCTAGGCTGTTTCGCAGCTGTTTATCAGAATAGTGTTTTGGATCGGGTCGTCGGGATTCTTTCAGTAAGTTGTATCGCGATTCCAACATTTCTGGTGGCGATCTATTCTGTACTCTTGTTCGCTGTAACGCTTAAATGGCTTCCTGCAATTGGCGCAGGAGATGGCTCGCTGCTGAGTTATGTACGTCATTTAATCCTCCCCGCATTTGCTGTTGGACTGGGGTGGGTTGGGTACCTTGCGCGCCTTATAAGAGCCTCTATGCTGGAGATCATGGGTGAATCTCACGTTCGGAATGCGCGCGCATTTGGACTCAAAGAGCGAACGATCGTCTTTAAGTATGTTTTACGGCTTGCGGTGCTGCCCACCATAACATTGATAGGTATGGGCATTGGTATTTTGTTATCAAGCGCTGTCTTTGTGGAGATCGTGTTTGCAAGACCAGGTATCGGCCGATTGATCTATGACGCGGTTACCAGCCGGAATTATCCAGTAGTAATGGGGTCGGTGTTGGTGACCACGGTGCTGTTCGTTGTGAGCACAACCCTTGCTGATCTGATAAACGCGATGGTTGACCCGAGATTGAGAGCAAGAGATTGAAAAGGGCAACCATTAAGCAAGAACGTCTACGAATCTGGGAAGGTTGGCTTAGCGTTTTTCGTACGATTCAACGGGTGGTACGCGAACCCTTGGGTGCTATGGGCCTTGTCCTGGTGGTTGCCGTACTGATTAGCGCGATCGGGGCAGATTTATGGTCCACGCATGATCCTAACAAAATTAATGTGCGAGCAGCATTCGCATCACCATCTTTAGAGCACTTCCTTGGTACAGATCAGTTAGGCCGGGATATCTTTTCTAGAGTGCTAGTCGGAGGCCAGATTGCTCTGAAGGTGTCTTTAGTGTCGATTGGAGCGGCGCTGATTATTGGCCTAACACTAGGCCTGATTGCTGGTTTTGGTCCTAAGTGGTTGGACAACATCCTGATGTTGTTATTTGATTCAGTTCGGTCCTTCCCGACAGTAATGTTTGCGCTCGCGGTAGTCACCTTGTTTGGACCAAGTTTGACGACGGTGATGGTCGTGGTAGTGGTAACACAAATTCCGATCTACGGTCGTATGGTGAGGTCTCAGACACTCGCTTTAAAGACCAGCGAATTCATTCTTACTGAACGCGCAATGGGGGCAGGATTTTTTCGCATCATCAGTCTTCATATTCTCCCCAATGTAATTGGCCCGTTACTGATCCTTGCGAGTATGGACATTCCGTTCGTTATTACGATAGAAGCGGGTTTAAGTTTTCTCGGCATGGGGGTAAGGCCGCCGACACCAAGTTGGGGCACTATCCTGAATGACGGTTATTCCTATATCTACAATACACCCTGGCCTGTGATTGCGGGCGGGTTACCGGTGGTGCTGACGACTCTTGGATTCACGTTCCTTGGGGAAAGTTTGCGGGATGCGTTTGACCCAAAATTGCGCAAGGATTCCTGAGTGAACTCCAAAAATATTCTGGAGATTGAGGATCTCAACGTTGAGTTTTCGACGCCAAAAGGACCTCTCAAAGCATTGCGAAATTTCAATTTGACGATGTCACGAGGCGCAATTGTTGGTGTCGTGGGTGAGAGTGGCTGCGGTAAATCAACGTTGATCAACGCGATTATTGGTCTGTTGGCCCCCAATGCGGGTGTAACTCGAGGTCGCATGATCTTCGAGGGTGCAGATCTCCTCCAGCAATCAAAACAAGATCTACAAAAGATTCGAGGTCAGCGGATTTCCATGGTGTCCCAGGATCCCATGACTGCGCTAAATCCAATTCTGTCGATCGGCGACCAGATGGTTGATATTCAATATCGGAGTGATGTGAGTAAAAGTAAGAAGCGGGATCGTTCTATCGAAATGTTGAGGATGGTTGGAATACCCGATCCATCAATGCGGTTTAATGATTATCCTCACCAATTCTCAGGAGGGATGCGCCAGCGAATTGCGATAGCGATGGCTTTGCAAGTCGAGCCAACATTGCTCATTGCCGACGAGCCAACCACTGCTCTCGATGCAACCTTAGAGGTTCAAATCATTCAACGATTGAAGGAGTTGCAACAGAATATAGGCTGCTCGATTTTATTTATTTCTCATCATTTGGGCGTTATTGCTGAACTTTGTAACTACGTTGTAGTGATGTATGGCGGCGAGATCGTGGAAACAGGAAGCGTTCGGGACGTTTTTCACAGAGCCTCTCATCCATACACCCAGAAGTTATTGGAGTGTGATCCGGCGAGAATCAAAGAGGTTACCAACACACTGCCAACTATTCCCGGAGAAGTACCGGATTTAGTGCGGTTACCGAACGGCTGTATTTTTGCTGATCGTTGTCAGCATACTGTTCAACAATGTCGGGATAGCGAGCCGGAATTGACGTATATAACAGCAGAACATTCGGTACGTTGTCCTTTCTCTAGCCACCTGGTGAATCGGTAATGTCCTTGCTGCAATTAAGTGATGTTCGTGTCCGATTTAGAACATTATCAAGCGCAAGAGCGGTGCTTGAAGGCGTGGCAGACCCTTTTGTTGACGCAGTCAATCGAGTGTCCCTCGAAATCAGACAAGGAGAGACATTCGGACTAATAGGAGAGAGCGGGTCTGGCAAGACCACACTCGCGCGATCGATTATTGGGCTCCTGCAGCCGCAGGAGGGAAGCGTTCGATATGATGGCGATGAGTTGATAGGGCTCTCTCCGCGGGCATGGAAAAAGGTAAGGCGTAACATAGGCGTGATGTTTCAGGATCCAGTTGGGTCGTTGAGTCCCCGAATGAGCGTGTTCTCTTTGCTGTCTGAGCCATTCAGGATTCATAACCAAGTGAATTTGGACTTGAGGTCCGAAGTCAGTCGGATGTTGGAAATGGTTGGTTTGAGTGACGACTTTGCACATAGGTATCCGCACCAATTGAGCGGAGGCCAGGCAAGACGAGTGGGTGTTGCACGGGCACTTGCGCTAAAGCCAAAGCTGATTGTTGCTGACGAACCAACTGCCGGGCTAGACGTGTCGGTGCAAGGAGAGATTCTGAATCTTTTGAACAAGCTTCAGAAAGAGTTTGGATTAACAATCTTGATCATCACCCACAACCTCAATATCGTAAGACATGTCACGGACAGAATGGGGATAATGTATTTCGGAAGGATGGTCGAGCAAGGCCCAACAAAGGCAATATTTGAGAATCCGGCCCACCCGTACACTCTTGCGCTGCTGTCTGCGAATCCCGAGCCTAATCCTGATGCACGCATTGATCGAATTGAGCTGCAAGGAGAGGTGCCCAGCCTTTTAAATCGTCCAACGGGTTGTGAGTTTCACCCAAGGTGTCCATTCAGCCAGGAAGACTGTTCAACGTTAGCCCCCTCCAGACAGAAGTTTTCGGCAGATCATGATTATTCCTGTCATTTTCCCAGGAACATCCCTAATCTCTAAGGGCTTGACCTTTTTGGGAGGATTTTTTATTTAAGTTGGGCAAATTCCACTTTACGATCCGATGCCGATTTAACGGGCTGGGTACGGAAGAGCGCGGAGCGAAATTCGTCGAGAATAAAAGCGATCTATTTTTGAAAAAGAGGAACAGAAAGCGGGCCCAGGGGAGGTTTTCCCAAGATAAAGTCTGATGCCTTCTCTGCAATCATTAGCGTCGTTGCGTGGGTGTTCGCGGTCACTATTTCGGGCATGATAGATGCATCAACTACCCTTAAGTTGGCAACGCCGTGGACTCGCAACTCACTGTCAACAACCGCGGAATCTGAGTAACCCATAGAACAACTACTGGTGGGGTGATATTCGGTCTCTCCGTTAACTTTCGCCCAATCTAGAATAGCCTGATCTGACTTAACGTCATTCCCAGGGTCGATCTCCAAATCTCGAAATTCATCGAAGGAAGGTTGTGCGAGGAGTTCCCGCGCCAACTTAAATCCCTCAATAACCACTTTTTGGTCCTCTTCAGTTTGAAGATAATTAAACAATATCATCGGAGGCTCTTCTGGGTTCGCAGACCGTAGTTGGATGCAACCACGACTGGTCGGTTTCATCAGATCAATATGCGTCTGATATCCATGACCCTCATAGGTCTTTGAGCCGTCATAACTCGCGGCGACAGCCATGAAACACAACTGAAGGTTTGGAAAGGACAGTTCGGGCCGACTACAAACATAGCCCGCCACGTCCAACAGGTTAGTTGTGCAAACCCCAGAGCGGGTCAATAACCACCGCAATCCGGCCGCAACCCGCCCAACTCCCCGGGTTGAAGGGTAATGGCTCACCGCCTTTTTACAACTTATCTGAATTCGAAGGTCCAAATGGTCCTGAAGATTTTGCCCTACACCGGGTAAATGCTGGCGCTCCGGTATGTTGTGGTGTCGAAGGTGTTCTGCATCTCCAATACCGGACAACATCAGCAGATGAGGCGAACTGATTGCCCCCCCGCTGATTAAGACTTCCTTTTCAGCGAAGGCGGAAGTAATTTCCCCCTTGGCTTTGTACTCGACCCCTATTGCGGAGTTGTTATCAAAGATAATTTTATACGCGAGACACCCAGTCTCGACACGCAGATTGTCTCGGTGCAGCGCAGGTTTTAGATAGGCATCGAACGCGCTCCAGCGCCGACCGTGGTAGGTATTTTTGTCAGAAAGTCCGAATCCGTCCTGCCGATAACCGTTACTGTCGTCACTAATTCCATGCCCCGCTTGAGAAGCGCTATCCAAAAAAGCACGGTCTAGAGGAGTGTGAATCGACCCGGGGGTAACGTGAAGAGGTCCGTTATCTCCTCGATAATCGTCGCCTCCACGCTGATAACATTCTAGTTGCTTGAAATAAGGGAGACAGTGTGCGTAATCCCAGCTATCTAATCTGTTCTGCGCCCAACTATCAAAGTCATTGGGATTTCCACGTACAAACTGCATTCCATTAATACTGGAAGAACCCCCTAAGGCACGACCTCTTGGGCAATTCATCCTGCGATTGCCCATGAAAGGCTCTGGCTCGGTATTGAAACACCAATTAAAGCGGCAATCGTGAAGCGCAAAGTCAAGCGCCGCCGGGATTTTTGACAATAATCCCGAAATGGGTGGACCCGCTTCTATCAGCAATACGCTTCGACTTCCCGATTCAGTAAGTCGATAAGCGAGCACACATCCCGCAGTACCACCGCCGACTATTACGTAGTCAAAAGTATTCGCAGTCTTGTCCAACACCATTGACGATTGCTATATGTTCCTAACGTATCCGGGGGAACGTGGCACACTCCATGGAGCCTCCATGAAAAAGATTTTCACCCCGATAGGGTGGATCAGTCTCATGAGGCTTATCGTTATAAGTAATATCATCTCCGATCCAATGAGTCGCCAAAGCACGTCTCCGAGAAGTCTTTAGGTTGTTCCCTGGGGCACTATGAAAAGTGCGACTGTTGAATACCAGGCAATCGCCTGGACTCATCGCCGAAAAACCCAGTTGATACGCTCCCGGTTCTTTATCCCAATCTGGCATTCTTGCCTGATCTGGCAGATCGGCGTAATCCATAGCCGGGTTGAAATGAACTGGGTTGTAAGACTTATCCCAAAGGTGAGATCCAACAAGGAAACGAAGTGCCGTTTGAACGGGTATGTCGTCTAGCGCAATCCATAAGTTGCAAATCTGGTTGCCCTTAATCGGCCAGTAGGCTTCATCGTAATGCCAGGGTGTTTTATTACTAGTCCCAGGCTCTTTTACCAACATGAAATCAAAATAAAAAATCAAACCTTTTGATCGCATGATTGTGGCAGCAACATCGCTCACATTTGAATTGAAAATAAATTTTTTAAAGTTTTCAATTCGCTGCCACATAAAAGTGTCATAAAAAAAGAAGCCTGGCTCACCCGGTGTCGCGATATTGAATGCGGTGTCTCGTTGATACCCTTCATTAATCGCGATTTCCATGCCTTCAGCGAGAAGTTGAATCCACTTAGTATCGAACACCTGACGTAGCGAGACGACGCCGTCGCGTTCGTATGTCTCAATAGCTTCTAATGGCGGACCGCCAAGTGGATTCAATTCGTAGTTGGGAAGCTCGACCAGATTTTCATCCATATTGATCACTTGGTATCAGTTTTTACCTGAGCTTTGGGAAGACCTGCCCAGCGGGGTGTTCACCATGTTGAAGGGCGACATCAACATCAGGTGAGTCGATGAAACCTTCCCTCGCGTCATACGTCACATCGTCACCAGCGAAGTTGAATGCGGTGGAGTGCCTACGTGTCTTCAGAGTGTTACCTGGACCCGCATGAATCGTACGTTGATAAAAAATCAACGCATCCCCCGGATTCACCTCCCAAAAAATTGTTGGGAAACGGGATTCCAGTTCCTCTAGCGAAGGCATTGGTGTCTGCTCGGGCATGGACTCGCGATACTCAACTCCTGGAATGAACGTAGGCCCAACGGACAGTGGGTCCATACGCGCATGAGAGCCTTGCTTAAATTTAAGCGTTGTTTCGGCAGGCATAAAGTCGAAGGAAATATTCATATTGATGACATTTATCCCGACGAATCTGGAATAGGAAGCGTCTTCGTGCCATGGGGTGACTTTGGTATCCGTGCCCGGGTCTTTTACAAAAGTATTCGTATAATAAAGAGTAACCGAATCCGAACGCATAAGTTGCGCCGCGACATCAGGAAGATGACTGTCAAAAGTTGCCGAACGAATGACAGGATGGCGCCGCCACAAATTAAACTCATAGTAGAAAATACCACCGTCATCTGGACCACTGACAAACCGGGCGTGCTCACTCGGGTTCTCAAGTGCGTTATCCGCTTCATCACGAAGCGCTTCAACAGTCGCAGGATCAAGAACGTTTCTCAAGCACACGACGCCATCGTTCTCTAGCTGCTTAATCGCCGACTCCGGAACAGAAAGATCTGTTCCCAGGGTGTAGGAGGGCGCCAATTCACCATCTGTGGCTTCTGGAGTTGGGATGCGATAAAGGCTATCGTAGGCGCGAGATTGGGTGGTTGCTCCAAGCTGCTTCATGATCGTGACGATTTCGACTAGATTTAGCAGAAGTTTATCAACCTTTGCTTAGAACTGTTCAAAAAATATGGAGCACCCGTGTTGAAAAATAAAACCGCGCTGATCACCGGCGCCACCTCAGGGATTGGTGAAAAAACAGCCGAACTCCTGGCACAAAACGGGGCAGCTGTTGTTGCGGTTGGCCGGAATGCATCTAAGGGTAAAGAATTGGTTGACAGGTTGGCAGGTTCTGGGCACTCGTTTATCTCGGTAGACCTTAGCGATAAAAATGAAGTGCAATCACTTGTCGATAAAGTGATGGAGGCTGTGGCGGATATCGATGTTTTGGTCAATAGTGCGGGGGTCGCACTGCACGGCGCTGTGACAGAGACAGATGACCGAATTTGGGACACCACAATGGCAGTAAATCTCAACGCAGTCTTTTACCTTTGTCGGGCCGTCATACCTAAGATGGTTGACAATGGCGGCGGGGCTATTGTTAATGTTGCATCAACGTGGGGCCTGGTCGGAGCAGAGAATTCAGCGGCCTACTGC
>MDTB01194291.1_pt1 | contig 14485 bp, 24 predicted proteins | sample 811161 | NCBI WGS metagenome assembly MDTB01 (sample SAMN05326650, study PRJNA326480) | marine metagenome | isolation source: seawater | place: Mediterranean Sea | collected 2009
AACACAGAAAGGAAGTACGGCTATACAATTCTTAGATGAAACTCGTGTAGATGTAACTCCTCACTCCAAATTAGTTATAGACGAATTTGTTTACGATCCTAATTCTAAGACAGGTGCTTTGTCGTTGAAAGCATCGCTGGGAACCGTTAGATACGCAAGTGGACAAATAGCAAAGAATTCAAGACAGAATGTCTTAATAAAAACACCAACTGCTGTTATTGGTGTTAGAGGAACCGATTTTACTATGACTGTTGACGAGACCGGAAACACGATGGTAATCCTACTACCGAGTTGTACGACTAAAGGGATATGTGTAGTAGGAGAAATTTCAGTGGAGTCAGATGTGGGTATCGTAATACTCAATAAGGCCTTCCAAGTAACTTCTGTTAACACTCGAGCGAGTGCTCCGCTGAAACCCTTATTGTTAGACCCAACAAACTTAATCATCAACAACTTGCTAATCATACGCAAACCTGTGTATGATGATGGGCAAAAGGAATATGAAAGAGTTAGAGCGTTAGGCGACTTCTTAGGTGTTGACTTTTTACAATTTGATGAGTTGAATACAAATTACTTTGCAGAAAGCGAAAAAGATCTTTGGATGACTGACTTGGACATAGACTTCTTAGGTCATAACTTTCTTGCAAATATATTAGATCAAATTAACCAAGCATTGGCAAGACTGATGCGTGGTGCTATGGATGAAAAACGAAAAGGCATTCAGTTTGGTAAGGATCCAGAAACAGGAATAGAATTATATAACCAATCACCAGATTGGGTTATTAGACGTGATGATGGGTTAGGCAACTTCTTCGAACTAAGACTTGATCAACAGTATGGATACAATGTAAACATGCGTCAAAATGATTTTGAATATTATGATTACCAACTTGGAGATGGACAGAATGAAATCGACATTATTCAAAATCAGTAGTATATTATTTTTATTATTAGTATTGCCTATACAAGCATTCGCAAGTAAGACAGCATTAATATATCATAGCAATTATTACGACAGTCACACAAACGTCAAAACACAATTAGAGGCAGATGGTTATACGGTGACATTATCAACAACAGGTTCGGTACACGAAAATTTATTTACAAATAATATAGATGGTACTTCAGGTGGATATGATGTAGTTTATGATATGAAATATAACAATAATATTGGTAGTAATGGTAAAACAAGGTATCAAAATTTTGTACAAGCAGGCGGTGTTTTAATATTGGTTGGTGAAAACCAAGCCAGTTATAGTAACACAAACAATACCATGGTGGCATTTATAGAAAACAAATTAGGTGGTACTGTCAGTATAAATGGTAATACAACTGGTTGTTCCTTTAATTGCACAAACAATACCAACTCAAACACAATTACAACCACAAACACTGCGGTAACAGATAGTGATTACGGAAGTGATGTTGCAGTTTATCCTTATGGTGCTCACTTTACAGGTGATGGTACTTGGGTAGCAAAAGATGGTAACGGTAGAATTGTATGGATGAGATGGTCAGGCAGTCAATTACCAAGTGGTTACACAGGCGCGGCTTATATAACTTTTGACATAAACCAATTTCAAACTGAGTTTGACAAAGCAAAGATGGCCAACTTAATTTCAGACACATACGAAAGTATTTTATCTACAGTTTCGTATTCATCCAGCATTTCATCATCACAAACTACACAGATGACAACATCAAGATCAGTAACACACAGTGGTAATGGTATATACATTAATCAAGTGGGTACCAGCAATTCACTTACTATTGTACAAGACGGCGATAATAACTTAATAGCAGGTGCTGGTTCTACAACAAACAGTTTAGCAACTGCTGATATACAAGGAAACAACAACACTACTACACTAAAACAAAAAGGTGACAACAATGTTATGTTGTTTGATATTACAGGAAACTCTAATACAACAACTGTTGATCAAGGTAGTACATCAGGAGCAAACGACAATAGAGTTGAGTTTGATATTAATGGAGACTCTAATGTATTAAGCATTACACAAAATCACAACAATGGTGTAGGTAATAACGGACATTTCCTTGCATTAGATCTTGACGGTGATAACAATAACGTTTTAACAAGTCAATTGAATGACGGAGATAAAAAAGCATTTCTAAGTGTACAAGGTAACGATAACGATATAGACTTATATCAACAAGGTGCAGGCTCGCACTTTGCAGATATTACTGTTGGCAGTAATCAAACTGTTGATATTGTACAAGACGGCAGTGGACAACATAACACTACAGTATCTATGTCAGGTTACAGTGCAACACTTGACCTTGATCAATCTGGTTCAACGAATCAAACATATTCAATAAATCAAAACTGCCTTAACGCAAATGGTTGCGGCACAACTACTGTAAATCAACAGTAATAAATATAGTATGAACAAAAGTAGATGGCAACGTTTTAAAGAATGGTGGACGATTGATCACGTAGTTGATATCTGCGTCGACGCATTACTTTTAATATGGGAAGTAGTTTCAAGTCCAATACTTATTGTTGTTAGAATCATTAGACACTTTATAGGTGATTGGTTTGTTGGCGGACTAAAAAATATTATTAAAAAGATTGTTCGTTGGTTTGCTAACAAGAGAGAATATCGAAAAGCACACGGTCACGGAATATTTAGAACCTATTGGTATCTTATACTAACAAGTCCAATTATATTTTTTATTTTATTTTGTCTTACAGCAATTATAACAGGGACTGCAGAAGCATTACCTGAAATGTTAGAACTGTTACTTAGAGGTTGCCAACCTGATTCAGAGTATTGGTGCAATATATCATAAATACGAGTAGCAGAGAATAGGGCCTCTGTAGAAAGTAGGGCAATATAATAGATCCAATAAGTGCAGTCATGGCCGCCACAACAGCGTTCAGCACAGTAAAGAAGTTTGTTAACGCAGGTCAAGAGTTCGAACAAGTAGCAGGACAACTTGGCAAATGGTATACCGCAGTGTCAGACTTTAGACACGCACAACAAGAACAAAAGAAACCTCCAATATTCAAAAAATTATTTGCCGCCGGCAGTGTTGAAGAAGAAGCACTTAATTTACTAATACAAGAAAAGAAAATTATGGAACAGGAAAAAGAACTGTCCATTCTTCTTAATATGCGTTTTGGCCATGGTACTATGGACGAGCTCAAAGAAATGCGTCGAAGCATAAGAAAGAAAAGAGAAGCAACAATTTACAAACAAATGCAACGTAGAAAAGCATTAGTTGAAGCAATATCAATTGCAATGCTATGTACATTTTGTCTTGTTATTTTAGGCGGGTTGTTCTTCTTTGTTGCGAAAGCGAAAGGAATGATATAGAGTAAATGAAATATACCTATCAGGATTATGTTTTCCAACATGGTAATGGTAAAAGTGCGTTGTATAAAAACGGTCGGTTACTATTTCATGGAAACTCTTGGACAGGTATTAATATGTTTATAAGTCATACAGATCGTGCAGAACCAGTTCTTGAGATGTTTAGAGCACAATTAGAACAGCGTGAAGAAATAAAATTAAAAGCAGAAGCAAAGAAGCCTAAGGAACCAAAAGAACCACCACCCGAAGAGCCAAAGAAAAAACCAGTAATTAGACGTCCAAGGACTGAATCAGACAGGAGAATAGTACGTTGATACATGCATTTATATTAGTAGTATTGATTGGTGGCAATACACAACCAAATCCTATGTATTTTAGAAGTATTGATGTTTGTCAGTATTATGCTAAACGTATACCTCAACAGTATGGTAACTATTCATATACAAGTTATGTACCTCCAGAGCATAGAATAACTGCTTATTGTAAGCCTACAAAAGTCCAGGACGGACCTTACATATACGATCATTGAGCCAAAAAAAACCGCCCATCTTATTTCTAAGTGGACGAACATGTTGGCGCCTTCTCCCAACTTGCGAATTCTGTAGTTGGATTGCCCTCACGCTCCAACTACTATTATTTATTGAGTAGATAAGTATTTTAAGTACTCGGATAATACTTGACATTTGGTGTACAATACTATATAATACATATAACGATCGTAAATAAAAGGGTTACAAGATGTTCTTAAACATTACAGGCGGCACAAAGAAAGAACGTGCATTAGTAGAAAGTTTGACTGTATTTTCAGGCTATGATTTAATGACAGATGCAACTGCTGACAAATTAGAAATAGACATAGAACTTATAAACAATCTGTACAAAACTGACGGTAATCTTGCTGACGTAGTATATGAGGATAGCAATCACAGACCTAAGGAATTTACAATACGTGTTGATAAGAGTTACTCTTTGCGTAGAATGTTAGAGTCAATAGCACACGAAATGGTGCATGTTGCTCAGTTCGCAACTGGGCGTTGGGTAGAATTAGAGAACACAAAAATCACAAGATTTGAAGGCAAAGAATATAAAAAATTACCAAATTATTGGAACCGTCCCTGGGAGATAGAAGCACATGGGCGTGAAGTGGGTCTTTTCTTACAGTGGGTAGAAAAGGAAGGATTACAGAAAAAGCCATGGGCGTGGGACGATATGGATAAGTACAAAGAAGCCTATGAGTAAACACAACGAACTATTTTCAGCCTCAGATGCAATTGATCGTCATCTACTTGATAACGATATTCACTACCTACATGGTGATATTACAAACGATAATGTCAGCGAAGCAATCAAATGGATCTTGGCCGCTAACCTACAGAAGAAACCAAAACGTACACTTACACTATACGTGAATACTTATGGTGGAGATCTATATGAAGCATTTGCCCTTATTGATATAATGAAGAATAGTTACCACAACATTAGCACAATTGGTATTGGTGCTGTAATGAGTGCAGGATTCTTAATCTTTGCAAGTGGAAGAGAAGGCGAAAGATATATTGGTAAAAATGCAGGTAGCATGAATCACCAACACAGTGATGAAATGAATTCCAAAATGCATGATATGAAAGCACAAATGAAAGAGAATCAAAACTGTGAAATGAGATGCTTACAGATCATGAAAGAAGCAACTGGAATGACTATACAAGAAGTTCGCAACAAGTTCATCAAAAACCCATCAGATCAATACTACACAGCCAAACAATTGGTTGACTTACACGTCGCAGATCATATACTATAATTGGTAATTTTTTACTTGACTTTTTGATAACAAGGTAGTATACTATTGTTATAATTTAGACTTGAAAGGCAAATATAGGCATGGTACATTTATTCGATACAACAGAAGTATTAGCAAGAGCATTTTCGGCGTACAGAGTTAACAAAGAAGTGATTAAAGAAACACGTAGGTTTTCAGAAGATACACCTACATTGTTTTCTAACAAAGAAATTATGTCATACACTTTTAAAGTAGCAAACAATGCCGGACCTGTAGACTTTATTGCAGGAACTTATAAGTCATTGCAAGAAGATTACGATAATGCTAAAGAGGCTGTTGCATTTGTAAACAAAGATACCGCACTACAACAGATTGCAGGCACATTAAGTAGTTTTATGGAAACACTTGTAGCACATATTAATAGTAAATCAATACCAGCAAGTGAGTTTGGTGTTGTTGCACTGCTACCAAAAGTGTACTTTGAACAAAAGCATAAGAAGAACTATAAGAAAACAATTAAACAATCATTTGGTGAAAGCAAACATATTGGGTTACCAGGTGAAGTAATTACAGGTGAACTAACAGTGAACGAAATTAAATGGGTTGACAAATTTAGTTGTCATGTTGTTAACGGCAACATGGGTGATAACCTTGTTTCGTTCTTTAAGGATTTTAAACCAGAGACTGTACTACCAAAAGTAAATGATATAATAAAAATCAAAGCAAAGGTAAAAAGACACGGCTCAAACTTTATTACAAAGTTACCAGAAACACAATTAAACTATGTTAGATTCAGTTAAGTATATGCAGTACAATATGAAACATTTCGAAGAGGAGAACTATATGTCTAAAAAAGTTGACCCTGCAGACTTGGTAGTATTCGAGGAAAGTTTAGAGGACGGAGATTGGGGTTTAATCTTTGGGCCAAATGGAGAATTAAAAGGATTGTTTATCCCTCAAGGCAAAGAGGAACACATGGTCCCAGAATCAATAATCAAAATCTGTCAGACTTTTTATGGTGTAGATTTGACAGACGATGATAACACAAACCCAACACTACACTAAAACTTATAAAGGAGATAAATGGAAATAATCGTAAGAAATAACAACGTTGAAAAAGCACTAAGGCTTATGAAACGTAAAATGAAAAAGAATGGCATGATGCAAGAGCTCAAAGATAGACAGTACTATCAGAAGCCAAGCGAGAAAAGACGTGAAGCCAAGAAGCGTGGTATCGCCAGACGAAAAAAGGAACAAAGAATTGCAGACCTCAACAGATAGAAGATTTAAGTATAACGGTCACGGGTGGACTGAAGAAACAAAAGGATATGAAGTACGTAAGCCTTTTGGACCTTGCCTTTACTTTGGCAAGTTCACAGATGACGAAGTAACGTTTTTACGAAAACTATCTGACGATACACGTTCTATGAAAGAACCTATGGGCAAGAGTCTAAGCGGCAACATCGCCGGCCAATATGATATGAAGAATGTTGGTACACCAGAAGAACAAAAACAATTTATCGACTTAATGGCCGAACACTGTAACAATTATATTCGCAGTGGATTACAAGTAAGCAACCTTGATGAAATGCCAAGCGAAGAAGATCACAATCTTGCAATACAACTATTAGGTTATCCTTGGGTTAACGTAACTAAAGCAGGTGAGTTTAATCCTATGCATACACACCCGAACAGTTTAATCAGTGCAAGTTTATACATTGACATTCCTGAAGTGATCAAAGAAGAAAAGAAAGAAGTAGAAGAATTTACAAATCAACCTGTACCAGGAGACATTACATTTTCTGGAGGATTGATTGATGATATATGGCAAAGCAGTGGAGTGAACTACACACCAACATCAGGTGATTGTATTTTCTTTCCAGGCGCAATGCGTCATGCAGTATATCCTTATAAGAGTGATGTTGAAAGAGTTACTATGAGTTTCAATATTGCTTCGTTTGGTTTTGTTAGCAAGACCAGAAATATAACTCAACCTTATAAAATGTGGTTTAACGATTATGACCGTTAATGTATATTGGACAAGAGCTATTGCTCCGGGTAGTGGTGAAAGACATTTCATTAGTCCACTACGATTTCAAGAGCCTGAGTTCTTGCACAAGAATATAGATTATAAAGAATACCTTGGCCCGGCACTATTACATTGTCCTGGCATGGTAGAAGAAATGACTAAGACCGTTGTTATCAAATCTCCTGTAACAGTTGATCTTGAATACAATGATGACGGACAACTAAAAGTACATAGACAAGATCCAGAGTTTGGAGCAATATTCTTTGGAGACCCACAAGGCAAGAACGGTATTCACCAACTTGGCTTTGGTTACATATTTTTTGCAGACAAGCCTTTAATGGCTACAAACTTACCACCGTATTATCATAACAACGGGTACACAGAGGCAGTCAATCCTTTATGTGGTAGTTATGACATTGGCAGATGGTTCCGTCCAGGTGTACGTCCTCTGTTCCAAAAGAAACCTGATGCAACACGTATTAGCATCACCGAAGGTGATCCATTAATGTATGTTAAGTTTAACACAGATGAAAAGATTAATCTTGTTGAATTTGATTCACATGAGTTAGATCAATTAGGATTTCATAGTCCTATCAATGCTTGTATTACATTAAAGAATCAACTTCCACCTACACCTTTACACAAAGCATATGAATACTTTGACAATGCTCGTATGCGACAAAAAGTATTAAAAATTATCAAAAGGAATACAGTTTGAGCATGAAAAAATTTAAAGATAATATGGAAGACTTCTTCAAGTGGGTCAAAGGAACAGAACTTGTCGAACTCGATGATATTGATGTAAGTGAGGATCCTGTTAGACCGGAACTTACATTAGGTTTTAGAATTACAAAAGGACGTAAAATATTTGGATTAAAATACAACGATGAAATAGAAGCAATCGTTTGTATTGCACTATGCCCCGAAGTTCCATTTACTGTAAGAGAAATGGATTACATGTCACAGGCGGCTAATCAAGAAGATCAAAGAGGTGAAATTGTAGTTGCATACACAGTTTGGTCACGTAAGCGTGGAGCAGGTAGAGAAATAATTACAAAATTAAGAGATTGGACTATTGAACGTAACTTTAAAAGATTAGTTACATTATCGCCTTTAACACCAATGGCAACACATTTTCATATTAAGAATGGAGCAAAGCAAGTCCATATTAATGATGAAACACAAAATTTCGAGTATAAACTATGAACTTCGAGTTTGAAGATTATAGAAAGCGACCAGAGCCAGAAGACATAGGACAATGGCCGCTTTACTATGTTCCAGAAAGAATGATAAAGACATATCTTTTTAAGATCTTTGTATTCTTTTATATATTGCCTATTTTATTATTTGGATCATGGTTCGGAAGTTTGGCAACATTTTTTCTTTACTTTGTAGTATGGGATGTGTTAGAATATTATAATATTAAAAAAAGGATATACGATGGTGAATAACAGTGTTTACGAAAAGACTTGCATGGTTACATGCACAGACAACGATAAAGTTGTAGAAGCGGAAGTTGATAACTTTAGAGAAAAAGAATCTATGAATGTATTCCTTGCAACAAACAAAATTCATATGAAGTGGAATGGTAGAAGTATCTATATAGGCAATCAGTTTGGATACGAGTTTACCACACCAGGACCAAAAGAAGTATATAGAACAAGGGAGGGGCGACATGCCTAATTTAGTACCAGTAGTAATCGAAAAAGAACAACGTGGCGAACGTAGTTATGATATCTATAGTCGTCTACTTAAAGATAGAATCATTATGTTAGATACAGATGTTAACAGTACATCAGCAAGTTTAATTGTATCGCAGATGCTTTTCTTGGAAAGTGAAAATCCAAGTAAGCCAATTAACTTTTATATTAATTCACCAGGCGGTAGTGTAACCGCAGGTATGTCAATATATGACACAATGCAATTTATTAAATCACCTGTGAACACTATTGTAATGGGTCAAGCGGCCAGTATGGGTAGTTTCCTTGCAATGGCAGGAGAGCCAGGCAAACGTAAAATATTGCCACATGCAAGACACATGATTCATCAGCCATTAGGCGGAACACAAGGACAAGCAAGTGATGTTGAGATCCAATACAAAGAATTACAACATTGGAAAGAAACATTAACTAAACTGTATGAAAAGCACACAGGACAAAGTTATGCTATACTTGAAGCAGATATGGATAGAGATAACTTTATGAGTGCCGACGAAGCAGTTAAGTATGGACTTGCAGATACGGTAGTCGCTAATCGTGGATAAATTTTGCGACCATACCTTTGCTTTATTTGATCACGAGTTTGCTGATCATGCCAGTCATATGTGTATGATCAAAGACAAGGCTCGTTGTCAAGGATTTTTTAGTAGAATTAAGAAACATGCAAAAGGTAAAACTGTAATTGACTTTGGAGCAGGCACAGGTTTGCTTGGTATCTATGCGTCAATGCAAGGTGCAAAAGAAGTATGGTTCTGTGAGAACCAAACAAGTTTACATGGAACTATTGAAGAACTATGCAAACTAAACAACGTTACAAACTATAGAATAATCGCAGATGTTAACGAGGCTCCATCAAATTACTTTGATTTAGTTATTAGTGAAACACTTGGCGACATTGGTATTGAAAGAAACTTTACACGTATCTATAGTGATTTGATTGCAAGACAAAAAGGTTGTGTTGCTATTCCAGACAAGATTAACTTGTATCAAAGCACATTGTTCTTAGAAGAAGTTGAAAAAGAAAAACGTTACGTTGAACAGTTTCCTATTAATTTAAAAATGGGTATGCTATATCCATTACCAGGATTACGTCCTACACGTATTGACGATCATCCGTTAGACAACGAAACACTTATGTTTAGTCTTGATCTAAAGAACTATCCTAAAGATGACGATCTAAGATTTATTATGCAAGTACCAAGACCTGAAGGACATAACTTTATGGTGTTCCATTGGAAAGCATACAGTGAAGAATCAGAATTCGTAAACAACAATCCAGGACGTAGCAGTGATAACTTTAATCACTGGTGTCAATTAGGTTTTCATATACCTAAGGATAAAACATTAGGCATTAAATTAGATATTCAAAAAGGCCCGTTTGTATTGTGTGGCAATCCGCACACAGACTTTGTAGATAAACCTAAAGAGTATGACGAAAAATATTATGAGCCAAGTCCAGATCAATTCGTGCCAGAAGTGAAACAAGACAAAACAGGTAATATTTTATGGACGGCATAGACAATCTATCACAATTAAGTCCAGCACTAATGAACAACAAGCATGACCTTGTGAAGTTTCACGAGTATATGTTAACTTGTCCGGAGTACAAACCTAACAAGTCTTTTACATGCGGTCCATTCAAAGACAGTGAAGAATGGAACATAGACCCTAATGGTCCTACACGTTATAACATTAATGAGTATGGCTTTAGAGGAGAATGGAATCTTGACCTAAGTAGAAAGATACGTATTGCAGTGTTTGGTGACAGTTGCACGTTTGGTGTAGGCGTAGATGAAGAAGATACATTTGTACAACACCTTAATAAGATGTATCCAAGTTATTCATTGCTAAACTTTGGTATGGTAGGCAGTAGCATAGAGAACATTGCTAAATGCTATAGTGTAGCAAAACGTGTTATAGAATTTGACTTTGCACTAATGCTATTACCAGACCATGGACGTTTTTGTTGGCCAGTATACAATCACCCAATTTGGCAACACACAAACTTATTACCAGGACCTGGATTAGATCCTAACAACAAAGAACATTTAGATTATTTTAAAAGCAACAACGAACTATTAGAAAGTAACAGAACAATTAATTACTTGAATTGGATTAACGATATTGCTATAGACAAAACTTTAAGCATATGGAGTTGGAGTAAAGAAACCAATAACATAATTGAACAAGTTATGCCGGAAAGTGTATTTGCAAACATTGATCCAAAAATTGTAGAAACTGATCATGCTCGGGACCATCAGCACCCTGGGCCAAAAACACATAAACGTATTGCTGAGTACTGGTATGAATCATTGGAGTTTTAAATGGATATTAAAAAAGAAATCGCAGATATGAAAGGCATTCCAACTATTGAAGTATTGAATGAACAACTTCGTAAAGAAGTTTTACAAGTTACTTTTTTAAAATTAGATGGTGACAAACGTATTATGGATTGTACAAAGTCTTATGATGTTATTCCAGAAGAACATAAACCAAAAACTGACAAGCAACCTAAGGAAGGTACTGTTACAGTTTGGGACGTGAATGCCAAGGGTTGGCGTAGTTTTCGTTACGACAGGGTCCAAGAAGTAGGCCCCGTGCCTGTGACGGCTGATAATTAATTGTATCAGCCGCTTTAGCTCATTTGGTAGAGCAACTGATTTGTAATCAGTAGGTGCCCAGTTCGAATCCGGGAAGCGGCACCATTAAGGAGAAAGATGATGGATTTAATTTGGCATATATTGCTTACTGCATGTTTAGGAAATTCTTGTGTTGAACAAGACGTACAATGGTTTGAGTCAAGAGATGAGTGTGAAGCAATGTTACCGGAGTACCTTGCTATTCCGCCAGACCAGAATTGGACATCAGTGACTTACCAATGTAAGCCACTTAATTCATTATCAACATAACTACGAGGAAAGAACTTTATGATCAAAGGATTTAAAATTCCAGAAACAACATTCAAAGTTAGAAATGGCGACTCAGTCTTAGATGACGGTTGTAGTTTTGACGAAGGAATGTGGACAACAATGACAACAGACGATTACTTCAAAGGTAGACGTGTGGTGTTGTTTAGTCTTCCAGGTGCATTTACACCAACTTGCACAAGTACACAGTTACCTTCATTTGAAGAAAACTATGCTAAACTTAAAGAATTAGGTATTGACGAAGTATACTGTTGTTCAGTTAATGATACATTCGTAATGAATGCATGGGCTGAGATACTTAAAGTAAACAATGTAAAAGTTATTCCAGATGGATCTGGTAACTTTACACGTTACATGGGTATGCTTATTGGTAAGAACCATAGAGGCTTTGGTAATAGAAGTTGGCGTTACATGGCCGTAATCAACGATGGTGTTGTTGAGAAGTGGTGGCAAGAACCTGGTATTAATAATAACGGTGAAGATGATGATCCGTATATTGAAACTACACCAGAAAACATGATGTCTTACTTACAAGAAAAGGCGGCAGAATAATGCATCATCAAACAGATACGTTACACCCAAGCGAATACTTTAGTATCTTTCCTACCTGTATTGGTATGTACGATATTAAAGGATACCACCCGGCAGAAGAACCAAAGACTATGTCGTTGATTCAAAATGAACAACCAACGGACGTATTAGATACACTACCGTTATTGAAGAAGTCCATTAACGACTGTATCAAAGCATATACCAATGAGTATGGAGTAGAGTATCATGAAGTGAATGAATCATTTTACGAGGTAATTGAATCTGGTAAAGGAGTTGATTCAAAATCTTATGATAACAGTATGTTTATTGGTTACTACTTTCCGACAGCAATGAAGGATAGTATTGATTTGATTCTTGAACAACCTTACAAGAATCCAATCGCGGCTCCGGCAGAGAAATCCGTGAGCATTTACACAGCACCGAGCGAGAAATTTATAATTGACATTGGAAGATGTATTATAACTCCTGCACATTTGGTAAGATATATTACACCAAATAAATCGGACAAGCCTGTGAACATGATTACATTTACAACTAAGGTCGTAGACATTGAAAAAATTACTTTCAACGACTAAGAAAGAACGAAAGACACTGTTCGGCAGTGTTCTTAGAGTAACTTATACAACTTTTGGTTACATTAGTGTTTGACTTTGTTTGCAAAATAGTGTATAATGTAATAGTTGGTAGAGATAGTATCTTTATCGAAAACTTGAGTAAACTTTAATTATATATAGGAGAAGTTATAATGACTAAAACTACAATTCAAGAAAGAGTACTTACTGCACTCCAAGACGGTAAAGCACTTACAAGTGCAGATCTTAAGAACAGATTTAAGGCTGGTAACCCACAAGCGGTAATCCAAGCAATTAAATTTGCTGGTCACCCAGTGTTCTTAAACACAAGAAAAAACAGCAGAGGTACGAAAGTATCAAGATACGTAATGGGAACTAAGGCTCCTAAAACTGTTATCGGTGCTGGTTACAAAGCATTAGCAAAAGGTCTATTAGACAACTAATAGCAATTTTGTTATTTTCTAAGATAGGCGGCCTTTGTGTCGCCTATTTTTTTGACTAAGCACCCGTAGCTCATCTGGATAGAGCGTATGTTTGCGGAACATAAGGTAATAGGTTCGAGTCCTGTCGGGTGCGCCAAAATGATAAATAACGAGAAGAAAAGTTAAGCCGGTGCTCACTGGCAAATTTTTTTTGACACATAACTCAAAAGGAAAAAAAATGACGCAAATAATATCTCCAAGTAAATTTACAAAAACAGTTGGCCTTTTAAGGTCATTTTTTTTGGAAAAAGGATTTTTAGAAGTCCACACGCAAAATAGATTAAGCATACTGGCGGCATGCGAAGATCCATTTAATGTAGCAACATATAATTACGCCGGCGAAACCTGGCCCTTACCACAAACAGGCCAAATGTGGCTTGAACACGAATTATTAAGTAGCCCCTCTTCGAAGGGGTTTTTTTGTGTCTCCACTTCCTATAGACAAGAGCCTAATGCAATACCAGGCAGACATGATATCATATTTCCAATGTTTGAATTTGAGATGCCAGGCAACATAGATGATCTTAAAAAGATGGAATACGAACTATGTGAATACTTAGAGTTCAAGAAGCCTACAGAAAAAACTTATGCTGAATGGCAACAAACATACAACGTACAAGGTGAACTTACAGCAGAACACGAAACTAAAATGTTTAACGATTACACATCAACAATGATTACAGACTTTCCAGAGTTTACAAGTCCTTTCTGGAATATGAGTAGATATGGTGACGGTATACACAGTAAGAAGATTGATGTTATTCTTGGCGGAATGGAAACTATTGGATCAGCAGAACGTTCCTGTGATGTAGATATGATGCGTGATACCTTCCACACAATAACAGATGGTGAATACTCACAACTACTGTTTAAACTATTTGGTAAGGAAAGAGTAGAAGCAGAACTTGAAAAGTTTTTAGAGTTTGACTTCTTTCCAAGAGTAGGCGGCGGCATTGGTATGACACGTATGATTGCGGCTTTAGATACAAAGTAATAATAATCTGGGGTGGTGAAATTGGTAGACACGTATGACTGTTAATCATATGATAGATATACTGCAATTTATTTATCGTGGAGGTTCGAGTCCTTC
>MDTB01239646.1_pt1 | contig 14485 bp, 16 predicted proteins | sample 811161 | NCBI WGS metagenome assembly MDTB01 (sample SAMN05326650, study PRJNA326480) | marine metagenome | isolation source: seawater | place: Mediterranean Sea | collected 2009
CATTTTCATAAAAATCCAAAAGAATTTCATGATGCATTTGCTAGAGCTTGGTTTAAATTAACACACAGAGATATGGGACCAAGAGTATGTTATCTTGGAAGTGATGTTCCAAAAGAACAATTAATTTGGCAAGATCCAATCGATAAAAATAAGTATAAGCTAAAATCTAAAGACATTAAGGATTTAAAATCAAAAATATTAAAATCAAAAATATCAATTTCTGAATTAGTGTCTACTGCCTGGGCTTCAGCCTCAACTTTTAGAGGCTCAGATAAAAGGGGCGGTGCTAATGGTGCAAGAATAATGTTAGAACCACAAAAAAATTGGAAAGTTAATAACCCATCTCAGCTTTCAAAAATCTTATCTGCTCTAAAGAAAATTAAAAAACAATTTGATAGTAAAAAGAAGACTGTTTCAATCGCTGATTTAATTGTTTTAGCTGGAGGAGTAGGAATTGAAATGGCTGCAAAAAAAGCTGGTCATAAAGTAGAAGTTCCTTTTTCACCAGGAAGAGGAGACGCTAGACAAGATCAGACAGACATTAATTCATTTGGATTACTAGAACCCCAAGCAGATGGCTTTAGAAATTATCTTAATGGAGAAAAATCAATTGTCTCTGCTGAAGAAAAACTAATTGATAAAGCTCAATTGATGGGTCTGACGGCTCCAGAAATGACTGTTTTAATAGGTGGGATGCGTGTATTGGACACCAATTTTGATAATTCAAAACATGGAGTTTTTACCAAAAATCCTGGTGTACTTTCTAATGACTATTTCACTAACTTGCTAGATATGAACACAACATGGAAAGAGGTTGATAAATCTGAGCAGGTATTTACTGGGTTTGATCGAAAAACAAATAAGGCTAAGTGGAAAGGTACTAGAGTTGACTTGATTTTTGGTTCAAATTCACAATTAAGAGCTTTAGCTGAAGTATATGCATGTGAAGATTCAAAAGAAAAATTTATCACTGATTTTGTTTCAGCATGGGTGAAAGTTATGAATTCAGACAGATTTGACTTAAAATTAAATTAAAATTAATTAAATACAAAACTTATGCCAACTACTAATTTTGAAGATTTTTATGAAGTTCCTAATTTAAACTTTGATATTTCAAGATTAAGGGCAGATTTAGAAAAAATATTAAAAGATAAAAAATTTAATTCACCAGGAGTCACACACTTTGGAGCAATTCCGATAAATCAAATCCCAAATGATGAGAACTCTATTAAAGGTGATAACATAAGAGGAAAATATTGGACTATTGCTGACGATACAGGGAAAGAAGTCTCAAGAGATGTGGATATAGATGAGTCTAAATATACCCAACTAATTCCAGAATTTGAAAAAACATATTTTAAAGAGGTATTTGAGATATTATCTAAAAGATATAAACTTGGAAGAGTAAGACTTTTGCTTAAGGAACCTAGATCGACTTTAAGTTGGCACAAAGATCCTGAATGTAGGCTTCATGTTCCAATTATAACTAATAAAGGTTGTTCCATGGTAATAGAAAATGTTGCCAAACACCTTCCTGCTGATGGAAAGGTGTGGATAACAAATAATACTAAATATCATAATTTTTTCAACGGAGGTGAGCAGGCCAGAATACATCTAGTAGCATGTGTTTTAGAAAGTCCTTTCAAATAATAACATGGAATTAACTAGTGGCATTTTTAAAGCTGCCGGAAATATTTACAGTAACAATAAGGGCTCAATTTTAAGAACAGTTATTTATACAATTGGTCATTTCGCAATTGCTATAACAGTCTTAATGTTAGTTGCTGATGTATCTTTCGCTGTAGCATTAACAGACGCTATTGTTGAACCAATTGCTAACTCGGTTTGGTATTTTATTTTAGATAAATGGTGGGCAAGCAAATCTAAAAAGTAAAATATTAGGCTATTACGTTTTAAATAAACTTTAATAGCAACGATTATTCTAAAAAAAATTGCTAATGAGAATTATTCTCAATGTTTTTTCTTGAATATTTTTTTTACGTATTTATTTTAAGTTCATGCAAATAGAAAATTATAATTGTAAAAAGTGTGGATTAACAATTTCATCTACTTGTTCGAAGTGTGATAAAGTTGTTGATGTAGAAATCCTTGACGATGGCTGTATTGTGCAAAAAACTAAGTGTGGAACATGCGCTAATGCTCCTGTGGTAAAGGATATCTGTTCACAACAAAAATAATTAAATTTATATACTTATAAATTTAAGGATTAATTGACTTTTCCCCAAGAATTAGTTTTTTCAATCCATCCTTTAAATTTGCCAGTTTTTATCTCACACCAATTTTCATTACATTTTTGAACAATTAACATTCTTCCTTTTTCTATTTTTGCAATAGGTGATGAAAAATTGGATGGTCTCTTGAATAAAATCTTTTCTTCAAGGGGTATTAAAGAATTTATTTTTTTTAATTGAGAAACATGTATCCATCCACTATTATTTTTGAGGTCAATTATTCTTCTAAAATTTTCTTTCTTGTCTATTAATTTTATTGGTAAATGAATTTTTTTATATATATATTTTATAGGTGACTCCAAACTTGGACCATATCTAACATTTACTTTATTTTTTTTCAAAGACAAAAAAATTTCTTCTGCATTTACAATTGAAAATACAAACATTGAAAGAAAAATTATTAAAATTTTTTTCATATAATCTTTATCAAATATCTTTAATTTTATTTAGTTTTACTTTTCGAAAATTTAAGTTCAAAAAATCTAAAATTAAAATATAGCCATTTAAATTTTTACCTATATTTAAAATTTTCTTTAAGATTTCATTAGCCTGTATAGTACCGATAATACCTGCCACAGTTCCCAAAATTCCCTCGTATTCACAATTTAGTATATCATCTACAATTTTCTTTTCTTGAAAGAAACTTCTTACACAAGGTGTTTTTGGATTTTTAAAATCAAATGTAAAAATATGCCCTTCAAATCTACTAATAGCGCCTACTACTAAAAACTTTTTTGATTTTTTACAAAAATCATTTATTAAAAATTTAGTATGAAAATTGTCTGAACCATCGACAATATAATCATATTTTTTTATAATTTTTGAGTAGTTGTTTTTATCAAGCCTTATTTTATAACAAATTACCTTTGTTTTTGAGTTTATTCTCTTCAATTTTTTTTGAGCTGCTAATACTTTTGATTTTTTTAAGTCATTTACATCATAAAGACTTTGGCGATGAATATTTGACAAATCTACATTATCAGAATCTACTATTCCTAGATGACCAACACCTGCTCTAGTTAGAAATTCTGCAACAGGGCAACCTAAACCTCCCATGCCTATGACTAATACCTTGGATTGAATAATTTTTTTTTGTCCTAATGCACCAATATTCTTTAATATGATTTGTCTTGAAAATCTTTCAATTTGATTTTTATTTAACTTTAAATTCATTTACCTGTTGAACCAAATCCCCCTTCTCCTCTTATTGTTTTAGGTAAATTACTAGTTTCTTCTAATTCTATTTTTATAACAGGGCACAATAACATTTGTGCAATACGGTCACCATTATTAATAGTAAATTCTGTTTGCCCATGATTATAAATAATAACTTTAATTTCCCCCCTATAGTCACTGTCTATAGTGCCAGGTGAATTTAAAACACTTATGTTATTTTTTGCAGCTAAACCTGACCTTGGTCTAATTTGAATTTCATAGTTTTCAGAAAACGCCAAAGATAATCCTGTAGGAACTAAAGATGACGTTTTTGATTTTATGATTATAGGTTTATCTATAAACGCTATGATATCCATTCCAGAAGCACCATTAGTCTTGTATTCTGGTAGTTTTACTGCTGGATTTAACTTTTTTATAAGTACTTTAACCATTAATTAATTTGATTAACAATTCTATCTACAATTTCTTCTGATATCTCTGATTTCTTTTTTAAAGAAAGATTTTCAGTTTTATTTTTGGGGTCTCTGTAATGAATAGTTACTTTGTTATAATCAGAGTCAAAGCCACTATTTTTACTTGATACATCATTAGCTATAATCCAATCACAATTTTTATCTTTTAATTTTAAAATTGCATTTTTATCTACATCATAAGTTTCAGCAGCAAAACCTATAACTAATTTAGGTCTCATTGCATTATGATTAGAAACATAATTTAATATATCTATATTTTGTTCTAAGTTTAAAGTAAGTTTATCTTGTTTTTTTAATTTGTTAGGACTTTTTTCATTTATCTTATAATCGGCTACAGCTGCAGAGAATACCGCAATATCAGTTGGCAAATTTTGTTGAGTAGCTTTAAACATTTCTTCTGCAGTTTCTACTTCAATTAAATTTACTTCTTCATTTATTTTTAAATTAGTTGGTCCTGATATAAGCGTAGTATCAAATCCTCTTTTAGATAAAGACTTTGCGATTTCATATCCTTGTTTACCACTCGATTTATTTGCAATAAATCTTATAGGATCTATATATTCATTTGTTGGACCTGCAGTAACTAAAGCTTTAATATTTTTATTTTTAGACTGGGAAGACAAAAAATTGACAACTTCATGAAAAATATCTGATGGCTCTGACATTTTTCCTTCTCCATATTCTCCACAAGCCATATCGCCAATTATTGGGCCTATAATTTTATATCCATAATTCTTTAAGTTTTTGATGTTATTAATAGTTGATTGATGCTCCCACATTCTTACATTCATCGCAGGCGCTAAAAACACTTGTTTATTAGACGCTAGGATTACAGTAGAGGCCAAATCCTCAGAAGATCCTTGGCTTAATTTAGAGATCGTGTTTGCTGTTGTTGGAGCTACAATTATTGCATCTGCCCATCTGGATAAAGCAATATGGTCCATCTCTGTTTCATTTTCTAAACTAAAAAGGTCATCATATACTTTACCTTGTGATAAAGATGCAATCGATAAAGGGGTTACAAATTCTTTGGCACTTCTAGTTAAAATAGTTTTTATTGTTGCATTATTCTTTTTAAAAAATCTGATTGTTTCAAGGCTTTTATAAGCAGAGATCCCACCACAAATGATAAATAAAATTTTTTTGTTTGATAAATATTTCATCACCTGAATTAAAATACCAATAAACCTATAATTACAAGAGTTAATAATCCAATAATAGATTGATTTCTAAAAGCTATCATTTCTGATTTTTTAGTATTCAAAGCTGTGTATGAATTAGAATTTTGAGGAATCTGTCCACTAGCTAAAAAGGTTAATGCTTGGTTTGCTTTATCCATTATCTCTGGAAACTCTGGTAATCTTTTAATCACTTCAGACGTATTTTCAATTGTTTGACTTATCGTCGTCATTGGATCTTTTGTTTCTTTAAGCCAATTTTCGAGTACTGGCTTTGAGGTAATCCAAATATTAGTGTTAGGATTAAGCTTCCTAGCAACACCTTCAACTACTACCATTGTTTTTTGTAGCATTAAAAGCTGAGGCTGAGTTGGCATATTAAACTTTTCTGTAACGTCAAATAACTGTTTTAAAAGTTTTCCACCCGAAATATCTTTTACAGCTTGACCAAAAATTGGCTCACCAATTGATCTCAGTGCTTGAGCTAGATCATCTATAGGGACTTCTTTTGGAACTAAACCTGCAACCAAATGTACCTCTGCTACCTTTCGATAATCTCTTTGAATAAATCCAAATAGTATTTCGGCTAAAAATCTTTTACTCATCTTATCTAATCTGCCCATTATTCCAAAGTCAATTGGAACTATATGACCATTATTGTCTATAAATATATTTCCTTGATGCATGTCAGCATGAAAAAAACCATCCCTCACTGCGTGTCTTAAAAAATTTTGTATAATATCTTCAGCAATTTTGTCAGTATTTAGGTTTCTTCTTTTAAGCTCTTCAGTTTCCCTAATAGAAACACCATCAACCCAGTCTAAAGTCATAACATTTTCACTTGTAAAATTCCAAAAAATTTGAGGGACTCTAAAACCAACATCATTTTTGGTATTTTCAGAATATTCATTTGCAGCCGCTGCTTCAAATCTTAGATCCATTTCAAGATTAGTTATCTCTTTTAATAAAAAAACAACTTCAACTAGTTTAAGTCTTTTTGTCTTTTTCACAAAAGACTCAACCAAAAAAGCAAAAAGCATCATTGCATCTATTTCTTCATTGAAAATTTTTTTAATATTTGGTCGCAAAATTTTTATCGCAACGTCTTTTATGTTTCCGTTATTATCTATTTTAGCTTTATGTACTTGAGCTATTGACGCTGCTGCAACAGGCTCACTCAAATCAATAATCGAATTAAATGTTTCCTCACCTAGATCATTTTTTATTATTTCTTTAGCCTGGTTTAATGAAAATGGTGGTAATTTATCTTGAAGGTTTTCAAGTTTTTTCGACAGTTCCTCACCGATAATGTCTGGTCTTGTAGCAAGAAATTGTCCTAGCTTAATAAAAGTTGTTCCCATAGATTCCAATGAACTTGAAAGTCTCTCGCCCTCGTCTTTATTTTGGTCATTTTGCTTTTTTGTAAAAAAAGACAATGATAAAATTTTAAATAAAATTTTTACAACTATCGGTGGTTCTTGAAATTGAGAAGTTATTTTGAGTATATCTGATTTCGCAACTTTTCTACCAAGTTTAAATAAGGTTATGATTTTTTTAAACATTAAATTTTCCATCCACTATGAATAGAAACTATTCCACCAGATATATTTCTATAGCTACAATTTTCAAAACTATTTTTGTACATCAGATCCAATAGTTCTTCTTGATTTATAAATGCTTCAATACTTTTAATTAGATATTCGTAAGGCTCTTTTTCACCAACAACTAATTTTCCAATAGATGGGATAATTTTTGAATACTTCTTATAAATAAAATTTAAACTAGGGTTTTGTATTTTTGAGAACTCAAGACATAAATAACGACCACCTGGTTTTAGTACTCTATAGGCTTCACTTAAAGCTTTATCTAAATTTTTAGTATTTCTTAGTCCAAAACTTATAGTATAAAAATCAAATGAACTATCAGCTATAGGAAGTTGCTCTGCTGGAGCAACAACCCAATTTAAATTTGTGAAATGGCTTAATTTTCTTTTTGCAATATTAATCATTTCTTTATTAGGATCCACACAAGTTATCTGAGAAGATGTGTTTACTTGTTTTAAAAAAAGTTTTGCAATATCACCTGTTCCACAAGCTACATCAATTAACTTTTTATTTTGGGATGGATTCATCATGTTAAGTAGAGTTCTTTTCCACAATCTATGGGCCCCTAATGACATAAAATCATTCATTAAATCATATTCCCTATGAACTCGATCAAAAACACTTTGTACAAGTCCCTTTTTATTTTGTAGATATTGTTGCATAAAAATAAATTATACATCGAATATAGTATTAAATGCCAGAATTACCAGAAGTAGAAATTGTAAGACAGTCGCTAGATAAAAAGATCAAACAAAAAAAGGTTAAAAAAGTGATAATAAGAAATAGAAATTTGAGATTTCTTATTCCTAAAAATTTTAAAAATTTCTTAAAAGATAAAAGAATTATAAAGGTTAGTAGATTTTCAAAATACTTGATTTTACACTTGTCGAACAAGACATACTGCTTACTGCATTTGGGAATGTCAGGGACAGTTCATTTAGTTTATAAAAATAAAAAAAATTTTTATACAAATACTAGTTTTTATAATTCTCCTCTACTTCCAAAAAAGCACAACCACGTCGAAATCTATTTTGAAAATTTAAAAATAGTTTATAATGACCCAAGAAGATTTGGTTTTTTTCAATTAATAGAGAATAAAGATTTTCTAGAAAAAAGATTTAATCATTTGGGGCCTGAGCCTTTTGATAAAAAATTTAATAAAGATTATGTTTGTTCTTTACTTAAAGGTAAAAAGAAAAATATTAAGAATTTTTTAATTGATCAGCTTTTTGTATCTGGTATTGGAAACATTTATGCAAGTGAAATTCTTTTTCTGAGCAAATTAAATCCAAATAAAAGAGGTTATTTACTAAATCAAAATGAATGTAAAAATATCGTATTTTTTTCAAAAAAAGTTCTACGTAAAGCTATTAGTAAAGGAGGCTCAAGCATTAGAGATTTTATTAATGCTTCGGGAATAAAAGGTAATTTTCAAAAAGATTTTAATGTTTATCAAAGAGAAGGTTTAAATTGTAAAAGACCTAAATGTATCGGTATTATTAAAAAAAAGAATATTTCTAATAGGTCAACTTTTTTTTGTAATTATTGTCAAAAATGATTAATTATTTTATTGACCGAGATAAATTCTCAAGTTATACCCCCTGCTCATGGCTAATACAAAATCAGCAATTAAAAGAATAAGAAGAATCTCAAAACAAACAGCAGTCAACAAAGCTCGAAAAAGTAGATATAGAAACGCTATAAAAAAAATGAACACTTTGATTAACTCTAAGAAAAAGGAAGAGGCGTTAAAATTCTTACCTAAGTTGAATTCAGAGTTAATGAAAATAGCAAAAACTGGAATTATTAAAAAACAAAATGCTTCTAGAAATGTTTCAAGACTAACTAAAAAAGTAGCTTCAATTTAACTTAAATACTCTTAGTTGATTCAACCCAAAGGACACGCATCATATATCTTCAGATGCATGTATCTTACCATATTTAGATTAAGTAAATAAAATTTATAAATGATTCAATTATAAATTTATTTTTGATTTAAAAATTTTTTTCTCTCAAATAATGATGTGACATTTAATACACAATCATAGATTTAATATTTTTTTTAATTATAAAAATTATTTCTTGCAATAAAATCCATAAGGTTCTAACTGAAGTGATCCCAAAAAAATGACCAATACAATCACAAATAAAAACTTAGATAATTTAAAATCTGAAAACTTAGATTGGGATACTGTTCAGGCACAAATGAAAGTTAAATTAGGTTCAGAAATTTATGAAAGCTGGCTGAAAAAGATAATTTTTATAGAAGAATTCAACAATTATGTTCTTCTTTCTGTTCCAACTCGTTTTATAAGGGATTGGATAACTTCTAGATACCTCGATCAAATTTTACAAATAATAAAGGTTTATAAAAAACAGTTAGTAAGGATAGAATTTAAAATAGCAGACCAAAAAATCAAAAAAAACGAAGAAAAAAGCACAATTGATCAAAATTATGAAACTAAGGAAAATGTCTCATTTATTAAGGACTCCTATTTACAGTATAATAGAATAGACCCTAATAAGCGATTTGATAACTTTATAACTGGTTCAAGCAATAAACTCGCTTATGAGGCTTCTTTAAAGGTGTCAGAAAATGTTTCTCATTATAATCCACTATATATTTATGGTGGGGTAGGAATGGGTAAAACTCATTTACTAAATTCAATAGGATTAGAACTAAAGAAAAATAATAAAGTAATGTTTATTTCTGCAGAACGCTTTATGTACCAATTTGTTAAATCCATAAAAGCAAATGATATGGTTAAATTTAAAGATTATTTTAGAAATACAGACATTTTATTGATTGACGACATTCAATTTATGAATGGGAAAGAGGCAATGCAGGAAGAATTTTTTCACACATTTAATGCCTTATTAGACAAAGGCTCACAAATAATTGTTTCTGCAGACAGATCACCTAACAAATTGTCTAGAATTCAAGAAAGAATTAAATCTAGATTTTCAGGAGGCCTAGTTGTTGATATTCAAAAACCAGATTATGAATTAAGAAAAAAAATTGTTGGAAACAAAATTAAAGAGCTTAATAAACTTTATTTAGATCAAATACAAATATCTAAAGAAATTGAAGATTTTATAAGCAATGAAATTAAGACAAGCATTAGAGAATTAGTTGGAGCAGTTAATCGTATAGTTTCATTTTCTAGAATTTATAATAAAGTACCAAATTTAGCTGAGACGAAAATAGTCTTAAAAGATTTACTTAATTTAGTTGAGAATAGAGTTACTATTGATTTAATACAAACCTTGGTTTGTAAATTCTTTAAGATAAGTAAAAATGAAATGTTATCCTCAAGAAGATCAAGATATTTGGTCAGACCTAGACAAACAGCAATTTACTTAACTAAGATTTTAACTTCAAAATCTTTACCAGAAATTGGAAGAGAGTTTTCAAATCGAGATCATACAACCATAATTCATTCAGTAAAGACGATAGAAAAACTAAAAGAAGAAGATCCAATTATGGTTGATAATATTAATAAGTTGAAAAATCAGATACTTTACAATAACAAAGACAATGAAATTTAATATTAATCAGCAAGATTTGCAACAAGCCTTGAATTATTGCCAAGGGGTTATTGAAAAAAGATCAACATTACCAATTTTGTCCAATGTATTACTTAATGCGAGTAATTCAAAATTGTTAATTACTGCAACTGACTTAGATTTAATTTTTATTCATCAAATAGATAATATTGAAATAATTGAAGAAGGTAAAACTACAACAACTTCATCTATAATGTATGATATAGTTAGGAAATTTTCTTCGGGAAAAAAAATTAACTTATCTTTGAGAGATGAGAGTAAACTTCAGTTAGAGTCTGAAAAATCAATTTTTAACTTAAATTGTATTAGCCCATCAGAGTTTCCATTGACAGATGAAAATTTTAATCAAAATGAGTTTGTTATAAACTCTAAAAAACTTTTAAAACTTCTTAACAAATGTAAATTTTCAGTTTCAAACGATGAAACGAGACATTATTTAAGTGGAATTTATTTTCATCAAACTGAAGTAGAAGACAAAAATTATTTAACAGCTGTTGCTACAGATAGTCATAGAATGTCTATTTCTAAGATAAGACTAGATCAGAAGATAGATTTTGATCCAATAATATTACCTAAAAAAACAATTTTTCAACTCTGTTCTTTATTAGACAATTTTGATGGAGAAGTAAAAATCTCCAATGTTAAGTCTAAAATAAAGTTTGAGTTGGGTAATAGTATTTTAATTTCGAAATTAATAGATGGCAAGTTTCCAAATTATATTCAAGTTATACCAAAAAATAATCAAAAAAAACTTGAATTGGATTTAAAATTATTTTTAGGGTCAGTAGATCGAGTGGCATCAGTTTCTTTAGATAAAAAAGACGGTGTAAAGTTTAATTTAACAAAAGATACTTTAAATCTTTCAGTTAATAATACTAATAGTGGAGATGGTAATGAGACTATAAATATCAATTTCGAACATGATTTAGAGATAAGTTTTAATTCTAGATACCTAATTGATATCGCCTCACAATTAGATGGTGAGAAAATAGAAATTTTTTTTAATGATGTTGGTTCCCCTGCCTTGATAAAGGATCCTAGTGATTTTGACAGTATCTATGTGGTAATGCCAATGAAGGCTTAATTAATCTTATCTAATTCAAAATATATTAAATTTTCTAAATTTTTTAAAAAATTTTCTTTATCTAATCCATAATTAATTGGAGGCAAAATTGATAAAGTTATCTTTTTATTTGTCTTTTTAATATTATCTTTCGGCCAAACATATCCTGAATTTATGGCTACAGGTTGACATGAAATTTTTAGCTCTTCATAGATTCTTGCTGTACCTTTTTTAAAAGGAGGGCGTTCAAAAGGATTTACTCTTGTGCCTTGTGGAAAAATTACCAAAGGTCTTTTTGAGTGTTGAAAGATATCTTTTATATTATCAAAAAAACTTAGGTTTTTTTTAGTAACCTGATTTCTTTGTATGGAAATCGATCCAATTTTTTTTAAGTACCAACCAAATACTGGGATCTTTAAAAGCTCCTTTTTTAGTATAAAAATAGGAGAATCAAAGATTGTTTGGAGATAAAAAGTTTCAAACATAGATTGATGAGAGGCAGCAATAAAGAATTTTCGGTCTTTTATGATATTTTCTTTTCCTTTAACTTCAATTTCTGTACTTAAAATAATTTTGACACAAAAACCAGCCCAATAACCCATTATCTTTCCACCAAATAGTACAATTTTTTTAGGTAATAGTAATCCGGGTAAAAAGATTACTGAAATTATTATGATTCCAGAAAAAAAAATAAATGAAAATAAATAATTTCTTAACATTAATTTAAATGCTACATTAATTCAGAAAGTTTTTGTCTTTTGCTAATTACTTGAATTTTGGAATTTTTTATTAGTAATTCAATAGGTTTTGGTCTCACATTATAATTTGATGATAAAGAGGTCCCATAAGCACCTACATCACATAAAATAATAAATTCTTTTTCTTTTAGTTTTTGAAATATCTTAGTTGTTGCAAATTTATCAGTGCTTTCACAAATTGGACCAACAAATTCATATGTTTTTTTTGAGGGAAACCTTCTTTTTTGCGAAGGCATAATCTTATGTTTAGCATTATAAAGAGCAGGTCTCATTAAATCATTCATAGCTGCATCTAAGATAATGAAATCTTTTTTGTATCCTTCTTTAACATAAATAATTTTAGATATTAGTATTCCTGTGTTACCAATAATTGATCTTCCTGGTTCAAAAATTATTTTTGAATTGTGCCCTTTTAAAAATTTTTGAATACTTGTTGAGTATTCCTTTAAATTAAATTTTTTATTATTATGAGTGTAATCAATTCCCATTCCCCCACCTAAGTCAATATATTCAAAATTATATTTAGATTTTTTTATTATTTTATTAATAACAACCAACATCTTTTTATAAGGTTGTGGGCTAGTTATTTGACTACCTATATGAACACTTAAACATTTTAAATTTAAGTGTTTAGAGTTTTTCAAATATTTTACTAATTTTAAAAAAACTTTTTCATTAACACCAAACTTGTCTTCTTTTTTACCAGTAGAAATTTGATTGATTGTTTTTGCATCAGTATTTGGATTTAATCTAATACCTATATCTACATTTTTTTTTTTTAATTTTGCAATTTTTTCTATTTCTAAAATTTCATTCTCGGATTCAGTGTTTATCAATAATATTTTTTTATCTACAGCATATTTTATTTCCGAAGTGGTTTTACCAACCCCTGAAAATACAATTTTTTTTGGCTTTATACCCGCTTTCAAAGCTTTCATTAACTCACCAACAGATACTACATCAGCACCAAGATCTAATTTTTTTATTTCATTAAGTATTTTTATGTTAGAATTTGATTTTACAGAAAAACATATAAGAGGATTAATTTCTTTAAAATACTTTTTAAAATTAATAATGTTTTCTTTAAGTCTTTTAAAAGAATAGCAATAAATAGGGGTATTAAATTTTTTAGCTAAAAAATCTATATTAAATCCATCAAAGTTTAGTTTATCCTTTTTATAAATCATGAAAATAGAGTGTATTGAGTAATAAATAACTCTGTTTTTTTATTATCGTTTTGATAAACGGGATCACCCTTTTTGCCACATGAAATAGCAACAATAGTCAAAAACATAATTAATAAAATTTTTTTTGTCATCTTTTATCTTTATATTTCAATATCATTCTTTTGATGTTTTCAAAAGATGTTCCTCCATAAGATTTTTTAGAAATAATTGAATTTTTTAAATCAAAAACCTTAAGAACATCTGATGTTATTTTAGGTTCAATTTTTTTTAATTCCCCAATATTCAATTCTCTTAACTTTTTTTTATTCTTTTCAGCAAAATTTACAATTTCAGAAGTTTTTTTATAGGCCTTTCTAAATGACATTGAGTGATTTTTCACTAAATAATCTGCTAAATCTGTAGCAGTTATGAAACCTTCATCAGCAAGTTCTAACATTTTTTTTTTATTTGGAGTTAAATTTTTTAATACTTCATCGAATATTTTTAAACAATCAATTAAAAGATCATAAGATTTAAAAACAATTTCTTTATCATCTTGTAAATCTTTAAAATAAGACAAAGGCAATCCTTTTAAAATTGTCAACATTGAGAAAAAATTACCATATAAGGATCCAGATTTTCCTCTAAGATATTCTAGAAGATCTGGATTTTTTTTTTGAGGCATTATAGAAGATCCAGTGACAACTTTATCTGAAAGTTGAATTAAATTAAATCCATCTGAATTCCAAATTATAAGATCTTCAGCTATTCTAGATATATGCATAGAACAAACGGATATACCATATAGAAAATCTAAAACAAAATCTCTATCTGATACAGTATCAATAGAATTTTTAGTAGGATTCTTAAATCCTAATTTTTTTGTTGTATAATCTCTATCTATATTAAAAGATGTACCGGTCAGGGCTGCTACACCCAGAGGATTCTCATTTAAACTATCTAGATTATTTTTAAATCTTTTTTTATCTCTTTTGAACATTTCAACATATGCTAATAGGTAGTGTGCAAAAGATATTGGTTGTGCATTTTTCAAATGGGTAAAACCTGGCATAATAGTTGCAATATTAATCTCAGATTTTTTTAAAAAATTTTTAATTAAAACATTTAAATTTTTTATAATGTCTTCAGATGCTTTTTTCACCCATAATTTAAAATCAGTTATTACCTGATCATTTCTAGATCTTGCAATATGTAAATATCCTGCATCTTCTCCAATAATTGAAAAAA
>MDTB01029503.1_pt1 | contig 14484 bp, 13 predicted proteins | sample 811161 | NCBI WGS metagenome assembly MDTB01 (sample SAMN05326650, study PRJNA326480) | marine metagenome | isolation source: seawater | place: Mediterranean Sea | collected 2009
AGAGCCTCAATTGCTGCATCCTGGCCGTAAATAGAAAGCTTTAAATTGCTTTTTAGCCTAGATAAAAGCTTAGCATCATCTTGATTAATATTTTTTGATGGTATTTTTGCTATTTTTGCTATGGCATCTTCAACTTCTTTTTTAGTTATTATATTACTTTTTTTAGGCCTTAGATTAAAAGAAGCCCCAATCTCATCAATTACATCTATAGCCTTATCAGGTAGTTTTCTTTCATTAATATATCTAGCAGATAATTTTACAGCTTGTTCCAGGGATTCTTCAGAATATTTTATTTTATGATACTCTTCAAAATAAGGACTTATGCCTTTTAAGATATCTATCGCGTCGTCTACTGATGGTTCGTTTATGTCTATTTTTTGAAATCTTCTAACTAATGCGCTGTCTTTTTCAAAGTATTTTCTGTATTCCGTATATGTAGTAGATCCTATACATCTAAGTGACCCATTAGCAAGTGCCGGTTTTAATATATTAGAAGCATCTATTGACCCTCCTGAAGTCGCTCCAGCTCCAACTACAGTGTGTATTTCATCTATAAATAATATATTTTGATCATCACTGGTAATTTCTTTAATTATATTATTTAATCTTTCTTCAAAGTCTCCTCTGTATCTTGTACCAGCAAGTAAAGTTGCCATTTCTAAAGAATATATTTTAGCTTTACTTAATATTCTAGGTACTTTTTTTTCTAGGATCTTTTTTGCTAGTCCTTCAGCTAAAGCTGTTTTTCCTACGCCTGGATCTCCAACAAAAAGAGGATTATTCTTTAATCTTCTACATAAGATTTGAATAGTTCTTTCTATTTCATGCTCTCTTCCTATTATTGGATCTATTTTTCCTTCACCTGCCTTTTTATTTAAGTTGACACAATACTTTTCTAGAATATTACTAGTTGAACCATCATCGTTGTTAACATTTAAATCATCATTGTAGTTTTGTTCTTCAGGTTTTTCCTTTCCATGACTTATATAAGATACAACGTCAAGCCTACTAAGTCCTTCTTTTTCAAGAAAGTATACTGCAAAGCTATCTCTCTCTGAATACATAGAAACTAAAATATTTAAAGTTCTAACTTCTCTTTTTCCAGAACTTTGAACATGTTGTGCTGCTCTCTTCAAAACCCTTTCTAAGGAAGCTGATGGCATAGGTTTAGGATCTTTTTCTTCAATAATTATAGATTCTAGTTTATCTTCAATAAAAAGATGAAGATTCTTTTTCAATTTATTAGTATTTATGTTTTTTTCTTTAAATAAAGAAAGTATCTCTTTATCTCTACAAAGCTCTAATAATAGATGTTCTAACGTAAGAAACTCATGTTTTTTACTTTTTGCTAATTGAAAAGCTTTTTGTATTATAACTTCTAATTCTTCTGATATCATTTATTGTTTTTGAACCTTACATTCTAATGGATGTTGATTTATTCTTGCATATTCTACTACTTGATTTGCCTTTGACTCAGCTATATCAAGTGGATATATACCACATATTCCTTTACCGCTATTATGGACAGATAACATTATATTTTTCGCTTCCTCATAGTCTTTTTTAAAAATTGTCTGTAATACATAGATTACAAACTCCATCGGAGTATAATCGTCATTAATCAGAACTACTGCATACATATTAGGTGTTTTAACTTTCTCTTTAGTTAATACATCTGTATTAGTATCATTCTTATTTTTATTGTATTTTTCATTCATAACTAAATCAACATAATAATATAATTAAATTAAATTTTTAATTTTATTTTAATTCCTGCTAATAATAATATATCTTCTACTTCCCTTAATAAATGGTTTAGTTTTTCTTTTGAACTAGACTCACACCTTACTATTAGATTCGGTGTAGTATTTGAAGCTCTTAATAGCCACCAACCATATTTGTTTTGAACTCTAATTCCGTCTATTAAAGAAAATTTTTTATACTTCTTTTTAACAATAATTGTACATTTTTTTATTATAGAAAATTTAATTTTATCGGCACATGTAATTTTAATTTCTGGAGTTGACGCCAGCTGAGAGAACGGTTTTAAATAGTTTTTAATTGTCCTATTTCTTGATATAATTTCTAATAGTCTTAATGAAGCATAAATTGCATCATCAAACCCAAAATATTTATCCGCAAAGAAAATATGTCCTGACATTTCTCCTGCCAATAATGCCCCTGTTTCTTTCATTTTGCTTTTAATTAGTGAATGGCCCGTTTTCCACATTATTGGTTTTCCTCCTAAATTTCTAATTTCTTTAAAAGTAGTATCACTTGCCTTAACATCAGAAATAATAGTTGCTCCCTTATTTTCTTTCAATAATTCGCCTGCAAATACAAGAAGAAGTTGGTCTCCTGCAATAAATTTTGAGTTTGAGTCCACCACTCCTATTCTATCTCCATCTCCATCAAATGCTATTCCAATATCAGCTTTTTCTTTTTTTACTATGGTTTTAAGTTGTTCTAAATTTTCTTCTACTGTAGGATCAGGATGATGTGAAGGAAAAGTTCCATCTATTTTATCATTTAAAATCAAGTGTTTTCCTGGAATTATTTTTATTAGACTTTTAAGTACTCCTGAAGCCGCTCCGTTAGCTGGGTCCCAAATGATTTTTAATTTATTACTTATTTTTCCTAAGCTATTTGTTAATGTATTTAAGTAAATATCTTTCATATAAAATTCGTTTATATTGCTTTTTTCCCTTAAAGTACTTTTTATCTTTTTATTAGCTAAATTTATTATTTTTTTACCGTAATAACTCTCATCTCTAGATAAAATTTTGAATCCATTATAATTTGACGGATTATGTGACCCTGTAATCATAATCGCTCCGTCACAATTAAGAGTCTTAGATGCAAAATAAAGCATAGGAGAAGGACATAATCCAATTGTGATTATATCTGATCCACCATCTTTTAATCCTTCAATTAGTTCTTTTTCAAGTATTTTTGAGGATAGCCTTCCATCGTATCCTATAACAATTCTCTTGCTATTATATTGGTCAAAAATATCTGCAGCAAATTTTCTCCCTAAAAAATATGCATCCCTTATGTGTAAAGTTTGGGATATAATACCTCTAATATCATAAGCCCTAAGAATACTTTGATGAAAACTATGACTCATATTATTTTTTAATTCCTAGAGATGTGTAATCAAAACCTAATTTGAACATTTCCATTTTATTAAAAATGTTTCTAAAATCTAAAACCTTTGATTGCCTAAGTAATTTTTTAGTCTTTACAAGGTTTAATGCTCTATATTCGTTCCACTCGGTATGTATAATAAGTATATCTGCGTTTTTTATTGCATTGAATACATTCTTGACCCACTTTACTTTTTTAAATTCTTTTATTTTTAAAAAAGATTTATTATAGGCAGGATCATGTACTCTCAAAATTGCACCTTCTTTTACAAGAGCAGGAATTATAACTAGGCTTGATGACTCTCTAATATCATCTGTATTTGGTTTAAAGGTAACACCCAAAAAAGCTATTACTTTCTCTTTAATAGGAGATTCTAAGGCTTTTTTTACTTTTCTTACCATGTTTACTTTTCTATTGTCATTAAATTCTATAACTGCTTTTGTAATTGTAGCCTTTACTTTATTTTTTTTAAATGAAGAATATAGAGCTCTTGTATCCTTCGGAAAACAACTGCCTCCAAAACCAGGACCGGGATGCAAAAACTTTGAACCTATCCTATTATCTAAACCCATTCCTTTCGCTATAAGCTGAACATTTCCTCCAACTTTCTCACATAAATCAGCCATCTCATTAATAAAAGAAATTTTCATTGCTAAAAAAGCATTGGATGAATATTTAATAAGTTCAGCGCTTTCTATATCTGTAAATAATAAAGGGGCCTCTCTTAAATTTAATGGACTATACAATTTATAAAGTATTTTTTCTGAAAATTCATTGGATATTCCGCAAACAACTCTATCTGGTCTTAAAAAATCTTCAATAGCTGATCCTTCTCTCAAAAATTCTGGATTAGATGCAACATGATAATCTTCCCCATATATTAAATCCTTTCTAAGCTTTTTTAATTTACTTATAATTATAGATCCTGTCCCAATTGGAACAGTTGATTTTGTAACTATCAACTTCTTATTTTTTTTACTTAAAAATATAGAAATATCTTTAACTACTTGATAAACATATTTGAGATCTGCCTCTCCATCTCCTCTTCTCATAGTAGGTGTGCCCACGGCAATAAAAATGATATTTGAATTGTGAAGTTCTTTTAAATTATTGCTAAATTCAAGATATCCTGATTGTGCATTTTTCTTTACTAAGTCATAAAGTCCTGGTTCATAAATTGGAATAATATTTTGCTTCAATTGGTTAACTTTTTTTTTGTCTTTATCAATACATACTACTTTATATCCAAACTCTGAAAAACATGCAGCCGTTACTAAACCTACATATCCTGCTCCTATTATTGATATTTTCATTTTAAGACCGTTCCTTTTCTTAAAAGTTCATCAGAAATTAATCTTTTTACATCTTTCTTGATTTCATTATCTTGCAAAGCACACGCTACCTGGGCTTGAAAAAAACCTTTCTTACTTCCACAATCATATCTATTTCCTGTGAATAGATATGCAAAAAGCCTTTCGTTTTTAATGCTACAAGATAAAGCATCTGTAAGTTGTATTTCTCCGCCACTTCCAGATTTAAGATTCTTTAACTCATCAAATATACTAGTCTTTAATATATACCTGCCAACAACCGCTAGATTCGACGGAGGCTTAGATAATGGCTTTTCAACCATTGATCCTACCTCAATTTTTTTCTTATTTCTTTTTTTAGGATCAATCACTCCATATTTACCTACATCTTTTTTATTTACTTCCATTACTGCAAGTACATTAGTATCTTCTTCATAGTAAACATTGATTAACTCTTTAATACAATTATTACCTAATATTAAATCATCTGGTAATATAACTGCAAAATCCTCATTATTTAAAAGTGCTTTTGTCTTGAAGATAGCATGTCCCAATCCAAGTGGTTTATCTTGAACTATAATCTTAATATTTTTTGAGTTTATATTAATTTTATTTATTTTTTTAAGCACTGCTTGTTTCTTTTTAGAAGAAAGATATTTCTCTAACTTTTTATTCTTTGATAGATAAGATTTGGGAAATTTATTATCCTTATTAGTTATGAAAATAAATTTTTCAATACCAGCTTTTAAAGACTCTGAAACCGCATAATCAAGTAGTGGCCTATCTAGTATTGTTAACATTTCTTTAGGTACTACCTTTGTAGCTGGTAAAAATCTTGTGCCCATTCCCGCAACAGGTATTACTATAGTTTTAATCTTATTCATTTTTTTATAATATAATAATATCTTCTATAAGAAATTGAATTGTTTTTTTTTTTTTCCATTCATTTATCTTAATTTTTCCTGCGATATGTACACTATTTTTTTTAAGAATAGTTTCTCCTATGTTATTATCTAGAACATCAAAGGCAATTGCATTTAATCTTAATCCATAAATATCCTCTAGAACACAACTTATATGATTTTTTTCTTTTCCAATTACATTATAATAAATTGGTTTTACATTTTTTATAACAAAAGTTGGTTCTTTATTTTCTACACCAAAAGGACGGATTAAGTCCAAATCTTTTATAAGTTTTTCGTTTATTTTAGATATATCAGTTACACTATCAATTTTTAAGGCTTCTATTTTACTAAATTTAATTTTTTTTAGTTCAGTTAATAAAGCTTCTCTTAGGAGAGAAGTCTGCCCTTTATTGAGGACAAATCCTCCTGCCATCTTGTGACCTCCTCCAGAAACTATTACTTTTAAATCTAAAAGCCTTTTCAGAATCTTACTGGCATCAATTGAGTAAGGTGTTCTAACAGAGCCTCTTGATTTAGATTTATAAGATGATATTACAAAACAAGGAATTTTAAATTTTTCTAATAATCTACTTGCTATAATCCCAGTAATACCAGGATGCCAACTTGAATTTTCTATTAGGATAAACATATTCTCATTTGAAGAAAGTATATTTTTTTTCCTAATTATTTCTTCTGCCTGATTTATAGCAATTGCTTCTAGTGTTCTTCTTTCTTTATTATTTCTAATCAATTCATCTGTTATATGATCAGTATCAGTATTAGTATTATTAGATAAAAACTGAAAAGCATTATAAGAGTTTCCTATTCTTCCTGCAGCATTTATACAAGGTCCTAAATAATAGGCTAGATCAGATTCTGTAATTTTATTACTTAAATCTAGTTTTTCAACCAATATGGATAAGCCGTGCCTAATTTTTTTATTAATAATATCTAAACCTTTTTTTACAAATATTCTATTTAAACCTTTTATTGGAACAAGGTCACATACTGTACCAAGTGCTACTATATCTAAAAAATACCTCAAGTCTGGCATAGTCCCAATTTTAAAATAGTTAGATCTAAGTAATTTATCCTGCAAACCTAAGACAAAAATAAAACATAAACCTACTGTTGATAAATGGTTAAGGTTACTTTTATCATCATCTTGTTTAGGATTAATTATAGAATAAGCTTTAGCTTTTTTTTTAATTTCATGATGATCGATTACTATTACTTTAATTCCTTTGTTTCTCGCATAAGAAATAGTTTCGTAATCATTAGATCCACAATCTAATGTAATAAGAAGTTCAATTTTTTTATCGCAGAAATAGTCAAGAGATCTTTTACTGACGCCATATCCGTCTTTTATTCTATCTGGAATATAGACTGTTGTGTTTATTCCTATTTTAAAGAAGTAATCATGGATTAATGCAGCGGATGTACACCCGTCAACATCATAATCACCTAAAATACCAATTTTTGCTTTGGTGCTTAATGATTTATATACTAAATCAACAGCTAACTCTAAATCTTTTAAAGACTTAGGATTAGGTATATTATCTTTTAAAGAAGTGTTCAGTAAATCATCTAAATCCTGCATTCTTGGATATCTATTTAGAATTATGTTTGCGATTGAGTTAGAAATATTTAATTTTTTTTTTACTAGCACTAGGTCATCTTTCTCCGACTCTGTGTATATCCAATTCATTCCAGACACTGAAGGTTTGCTAAATAAGTTACCTTCTAGTCGCATAATTATACTTTATTTATGAAATTATGATTAGCAATTATTTTTCTAGTAGTACCACTTGATGACCTCATTACTACAGACTCAGTTGTAGCCATACCTCTAGAAATTCTAACTCCTTTAAGCATTGATCCATCTGTTACACCAGTCGCCGCAAACATGACATCTCCAGACGCTAAATCATTTAATAAATATTTTTTATTAAGGTTTTTTATTCCTAACTTATCTGCTCTGCTTAATTCCTCCTCATTTCTGAATCTTAATCTACATTGCATTTGTCCTCCAATACACCTTAGTGCAGCTGCTGCCAAAACGCCCTCAGGAGCTCCTCCTGTTCCAATATACAAATCAACTCCTGAATTAGGTTCTGAGGTCGCAATTACGCCTGATACATCTCCGTCTGAGATGAGCATGATACGAGCTCCAGCTTCTCTACATTCAGAGATGATTTTTTCATGTCTCTCTCTATTTAAAATACACACTACTAAATCATTAATTTCAACCTTCTTTGCCTTTGCTAAATTCTTTAAATTTTCTGTAGTACTAAAGTCTAGATCTACTACTCCTTCTGGAAGGTTTGCCCCCACTGCAATTTTATCCATATATACATCTGGTGCATTTAGAAACCCTCCCTTACTGGCAAAAGCAATCACCGTTAAAGCATTATTTTCTCCATTCGCACAAATCGTTGTACCTTCTAGCGGGTCTAAAGCTATATCTAAGGAAGGCCCTCCTATTGAACTTCCACTTTCTCTCCAATGAATAGCATGGGAGCTTCATCTCTTTCTCCTTCACCTATTACTACCTCTCCTTTTATGTCTAACTTATTTAGTGAATTTCTCATAGCTGTTACAGCTGCCTGATCAGCAGATTTCTCGTTACCTAAGCCTATCCATTTGCTAGCAGATAAAGCAGCAGCTTCTGTTACTCTAACAGCCTCTAAGGCTAAATTTCTATCATTTATTTCAAAGTTTTTAATCATAAATCAAATATTTTCTATTCTAATTACTATTGCTTTTTTTATTACTTTATCAATTTTTTCAATTTTTTTAACTGCTAAATATACTTCTTTTTCTCTAATTTGATGTGTCGTGAAAATTAGGAGGGTAGATGTTTTATTTTCACTCTCAAGTTGGAACATCGATCTTATAGAGACCTTTTGCTTTTTAAAAAACTTAGTTATATCTGCTAAAACTCCTGGCCTGTCTCTTACTAAAATTCTTATATAAAATTTTCCTAGTCTTTGCCCAAGATCTTCTTTCATGATATTTACTTTCTTTTTATCTAAAATATCATAATGTAACATTTTCTTTTTATTCTCTTTGAAATTTAATATATCAGTAATAACAGATGAAGATGTTGGTAGTTTTCCAGCTCCTTTTCCTACTATCATTATCTTACCTGCTATAGCATCATCTATAACAACAGTATTGATTTCATTCGTAACTTTTGAAAGTATACTATCCTTAGATACTAAACAAGGATGTACCCTTTGCAGAACTCTGTTGTGATTTAAATTTGATATACCAAGCAATAATAAGATAAAACCTAATTTATCTGCCATTCTGAGATCAACTTCATCAATATTTGCAATTCCTTCTATGTGTATATCTTTAACTTCTGTATTCACTAAATAAGTAAGAGAGGATAAAATATTTAGTTTGTATGCTGTGTCTCTGCCGCTTATGTCGTCATTAGGATTAGCCTCAGCAAAACCAATCTTTTGGGCTTCTTTTAAAGCAGTTTTAAAAGATACTTGCTTTTCTCTCATTTGAGTCAAAATATAATTACAAGTACCATTCAAAATTCCATAAATATTTCTTACATTTCCTGCCAATATGCTATTTTGTATGGTTCTTATTATTGGAATGCCCCCAGCAACAGAAGCTTCATAACTTATATTAACTCCATTTTTTTTTGCTAAGTTACATAAATATTTTCCATGAACTGCTATCATAGCTTTATTAGCAGTAACAAATGATTTTTTACTTCTTAAGGACTTTTTTGCTAGCTCAAGAGCTACTCCAGAACTTCCTCCCACTAATTCAACTATTAGGTTTATTTCTTTATTATTTATCATATCAATAGGGTTTTTATACCAAATATACTTTAGCGAGTTGAATGGTCTTTTCTTTTTTTTATTTTTTCCTGATATTCCAATAATTCTTAAATTTAGATTGTATTTATTCTTATAGGTTCTTTTGTTTTTTTCTATTGTTTTTATAACACTAGACCCTATATTTCCTATTCCAACTATACCTAAATTAATATTCATTATCACAAACTAAGATTATTTTTAATATTTCTTGCGGCCTGTCTTATTCTTTGTTCATTTTCTACCAGACTTATTCTTACATATTTATCTCCAAATGAACCAAAACCTATTCCTGGAGAAACAGCTACCCCTGCTTTTTTTAATAAGACTTTTGAAAAGTAAATACTACCTTTGCTTATATATTTCTTTGGAATTGGAGCCCAAGCAAACATTGTTGCTTTTGGAATTGGTATCTCCCATCCACTTCTACTCATGCTTTTTATTAGAACGTCTCTCCTTTTCTTATACATACATCTAATATCATTAATTATATTTTGAGGACCATTAAGTGCTGCAGTTGCTGCAACTTGGATAGGAGTAAATGCTCCATAATCAAGATAGGACTTGATTCTAGATAAAGCTGATATTAGTGTCTTATTACCACACGCAAAACCAATTCTCCATCCAGGCATATTATAGCTCTTACTCATTGATGAAAATTCTACTGCTATATCTTTAGCGTTTTTAATCTGTAAGATAGATGGCGGAGGTTTTGTCTCAAAATAAATTTCTGCATATGCTAAGTCAGAAAGTATCCAAATATTATTCTTTCTACAAATTTTTACTAAGCTATCATAAAAATCTAAATCCACTAGTTTTGTAGTAGGGTTATTTGGAAAGTTGATTACTATTGCTTTTATTCTTTTTCCAAATTTTTTAATTTTTTTAGAAAGGTCTAATAAAAAGCTATCTAAATTATTAATCTTAATATTCTTAACTTGGGCCCCGGCTATTAAAAACCCATAAGGATGTATAGGATAACTTGGATTAGGTACCAAGATTATATCTCCTTTAGAAGTAATGGCAGACGCTAGATTTGCTAAACCTTCTTTTGAACCTAAAGTTACGCAGATTTCTTGATCTTTATTTAAAAAAACATTGAAACGTCTTTCATAATATTTCTTTTGAGCCTTTCTTAAGCCATCTATACCTCTAGAAACCGAATATCTGTGTGTCTTTCCATCTTTAACCGTTTCAATTAATTTTTCTACAACGTGCTTGGGAGTACTATTATCTGGATTTCCCATTCCTAAGTCTATAATATCTCTACCATTACTTCTTTCTTTTGCTTTTATATCATTTATTTCAGCAAAAACATAAGGTGGTAATAATGATACTCTTTCAAATTTATTTTTCATGAAGTACTATTATTCAGTAATAAAAAATATTTCTACTCTTCTATCAGCCGCAGCATTATTCAAGCTATCAGTATTATCAGATAAAGGTTCTATATCACCCCTTCCCTCAATAGTGATCTGCGAATTTAAAAAACCCTTTTCAATTAAAATTTCTTTAATTGTATTAGCTCTTGCATAAGAGATTTCCATGTTAACTTTTCTTGCATTAGATTTATTACCTCCAGATCTTGATGCATGACCAATTAACTTAAGATTATTAGATTTATAAACTTTAACTATCTCATTTAACACTTCTTCAGCGGTTTTGTCTGGTCTAATTGAATTATTAGGAAACTGAATAATTGCAATCTTATTTAATTTAAAAGCTATGTCCTCCTGATTTGAATTATCTTGAAAAGAGATTTTTTGTGCTTTAGGATCAGTTGGAGGGTCTGAGAAAGCCAATAAACTTCTAACTTTTAGTCTTATTGTAGCGCTTAGATCTATTATTGCTAAAATAGTTTTCTGGTTAATAGATATTATTTCTTTACCTGCGTTTTCAGTTTCTTCGGGAATGAAATTCTTACTTTTTCTTCCATCATCTTCAAGGTTGTCAGAAAGTGAAACTTCTCCTTCAAAAAAATTTTTATCTATTTCTGGAAATTCTGGCATTACTTCTGGAACTGTGACAATTTCTGGAAATACCTCTTCTTTCTCTGAAGAATCATTCTTACTATCTAAGGCAATATTATTAGTTTCAGATATAATACTTTCTTCATCCTCATTAATACTTTCTCCAAAGAAAAATTCTTCGGTTTTATTAACCAAATCTTCAATATTCAATTTATCGGAAACAGTCGAACAACCATTTATGAATATGGAAATGAAAAGTATAATTGCAAGCTTTAAAAGATTATTATACATAATTATTTTTTCTTTATATATTAAGGCCAGATTGATTGATTATCAAGCCCTAACTCCTCAGAGAAATTAAACATGATATTCATATTTTGTATGGCTTGTCCAGAAGCTCCTTTTAATAAATTATCGAGTACTGATATAACTGTAGTATATTTAGAATTCTTATTTTTTATTACTCCTATTTTACATAAATTAGAACCTATAATATCACTTATCTTAGGACTATCATTTTTGTTATTTATCAGTACAAAATTTTCATTATGATAGAATCTTTTTAAACTATCATACACTAAATTACTATCTCCTTTTATGTATATACTTGATAAAATACCTCTATTTATAGGAATTAAATGAGGTGTAAAACATACATTAAGCTTTTTTTTTGTAGTTAAAAAGACCTGGTGTTCCATTTCAGGCTTATGCCTATGATTTCCACCTCCATAAGCGCTTGAACTAGCAAAATTTTCTGCAAACAATAAATTTTCTCTAATATTCCTTCCTGCTCCTGATAAACCTGATTTAGAGTCAACAATAATATCTTTAATATTTAATAGCCCTGCTTTAATTAGTGGAATAATTGTCAATAATACTGATGTTGGATAACAACCAGGGCAAGAAATATAATTTGATTTTTTTATTTTATTTCTATTAATTTCACTTAAGCCATAAACAAATTTATTTAAAAAATTCTTTGCTGGATGAATATCATAATAACTTTCATATAATTTTTTTTCGTTAAACCTAAAATCAGCGGATAAATCAATAACTCTGGTATTCTTGGGAATATTTTTTATAATTGATGCAAGTTTTCCATTTGGCATACAAGAGAAAATAACATCTATTTTATCTAAATTACTATCATTAAAGCTTTGAATTAAGGGTAGATTTTTATGAAAAAAATGAGTAAAAATCTCACCAAGTCTTTTTCCTTTACTCTTATCACCTATTAAGTTCTTTATTATTACTTTGGGATGTTTAGATAAAAGTCTTACCAGTTCTGAGCCAGTGTACCCTGATGCTCCAAATACTGCTACCTGTATCTTAGATTTTTTCTCTTTGATTTTTGTAAAAGTCATCTATTTTCAATATCAATAATTATCTCTTACTGAATTGAAAACTTCTTCTTGCTTTAGCCTTTCCATATTTTTTTCTTTCAACTACTCTAGAGTCCCTTGTAAGAAAACCATTACTTTTAAGAGTTTTTCTTAGAGAAGGTTCAAAGTTTACTAATGCTCTAGAAATTCCATGTCTTATTGCTCCAGCCTGACCTGACATACCTCCTCCTGTAACAGTACATATTACATCCAACTCACTTTTTCTATTTACTATAGTAAGGGGCTGGTTAAGTATTATTCTATGAGTTTTAGAGTTAAAATATTTCTCTTCTTTTTTCCCATTGATATGAATATCACCTTTTCCTAGTTTTATCCAAACTCTTGCTATAGATGATTTTCTTTTACCTGTAGAGTAAGCTCTTCCCATTTTATCAACTTTTTTTTCTTCAGCTTGAGTGGAAGTTGAATTATCAGTTGTATCTAAATTGTTAGTTTGCACTTTTGTTACCTATAGAATTTTTTTTGTTTATACTCTTAAAATCAATTATCATTGGTTTTTGAGCATCGTGAGGATGTTTACTTCCAGAATAAACGTATAATTTTGTTAATTGTTCTCTTCCCAAGACGCCTTTGGGTAGCATTCTTTTTACTGAATTAATAATAATTCTTTCAGGAGCCGCACTTTTAAGTATAGCATGATAACTTGTTTCCTTTAATCCTCCAGGATAGCCTGTATGCTTATAATGCTTTTTCTGTTGTAGCTTATTTCCCGTCATGGTTACTCTATTTGCATTAGTGACAACCATATAATCCCCGCAGTCAAGATTTGGAGAAAAATTACTTTTGTGCTTACCTCTTAATCTTTGAGCTAAAAAAGAGGATAATCTCCCTAAAACTAGATCTGTAGCATCTACCAAATACCATTTTTTATCTAAATCTTTTTTACTTATGGATATTGTTTTCATACTATATTATTAAAAATTAACAATAATATAGATATACGCTTTATTAAAAATAATCAATAGTTTATACTATTTTTTTTGAAAGTAATTATTATGAACATAGAACCTATTTTAGACGTATCCATTAAAAATAAAAAAATTTGTTTTTTAACTCTTAATAATCCTAAAAAAAGAAATCCTTTATCCATGGATTTAATTTCTAGATTACAAAAAGAATTCGATACTATTAAGAAAAATAAAGATATAAAAGTTATAATTATTCAATCTACAGGACCATCTTTCTGTTCTGGGCATGATTTGAAAGAAGTTAAAAAAGTTTCACAGTCTCACAATAAATTAAACGATATTTTCGAGAAATGTAGTAGAATGATGCTGAGTATAATAAAATTGCCACAACCAGTAATAGCATCAGTTGACGGAATAGCATCTGCAGCTGGATGTCAGTTAGTAGCAAGTTGTGATTTAGTTGTTGCATCAAAAAAATCTAAATTTCAAACACCCGGTGTAAATATTGGTCTTTTTTGCTCTACTCCCATGGTAGCTATATCAAGAAAAATATCGGCTAAAGATATGATGTATATGTTGTTATCAGGTGAAGCTATTAATGCACAAGAAGCAAAAGATTTTAAATTAGTAAACAAGGTTGTTTCCTCATCATCTTTAAAGAAAATAACCTTAAAAATTGCTACTAATATTTCTTTGAAGTCTACTCAATCTATTTTGATAGGAAAAGAGGCTTTTTATAATCAATTAGAAATGCCCATAGCAAAAGCTTATGAGTACACCTCAAAGGTTATGACTAGAAATATGAATTCAGATGATGCTAAAGAAGGAATAAAGGCATTTATTGAGAAAAGAACTCCTGTTTGGAAAAATAAGAATGACTAGTTTTTCAAAACCAACTTACAAGGATAGTTTTATAAGGAATATTCTTAACAAGACAAATAACATAGCAATGGTAGGATTAAGCGAAAACGAAAACAGACCTAGCTATTTTGCAGCAGG